>ULTY01056718.1_pt1 | contig 11497 bp, 5 predicted proteins | sample 1958021 | NCBI WGS metagenome assembly ULTY01 (sample SAMEA4835746, study PRJEB28245) | human gut metagenome | biome: gut microbiome; material: fecal sample | place: Denmark | collected 2008 | reverse complement strand
GCATCCGTCTTTATCATGTTCGGTTCCTGCGGCAGTTTGGATAAAGGAGCAACCGAAGGAAAGTTTATTCTCCCAACGGAGGCATACCGGGGAGAAGGACTGTCCTATTATTTTGCAGAACCGCAGGACTACATAAAAATAAAAAACACGGACAAACTGGCGGAATTTTTCAAAGAGAGAAATCTGCCTTATGTGCAGGGAAGAGTATGGACGACAGACAGTATGCTTCGGGAGACGGTAAATCTTGTAAACAAACGAAAAGAAGAAGGATGCATTGCCGTGGAAATGGAGCTTGCAGGTGTTCAGGCGATCTGTGATTTTTATGGATTTGAACTGTATGATTTTCTTGTTGCGGGAGATGTGCTGATCGAAGGAAACTATGAAACGGATGGATTATCTGCCGCTAACCACGATCTGGATAAGCTGTTTCTGGCGCTGCAGATAGCAAAAAACATGAGGATAGAGGGACGGTAAAATGAAATATAAAGAAAACATAATTTTGAAAAATGGGCAGGATTGCATAATACGAAATGTTCTGTATGAAGATGGGTTGAGATGTCGGATTTGTATGTAGTAACACATAGTGAGTCCGATTATTTACTTTCCTATCCAGAAGAATATCGTGCCGAATTCGGCATTGATGTTGTGAAGGAACACAGGCGGAATGTCTGGTAGTAAATTTTGCCTTTCATGAACTGGGAATGTCTGCGGTAAATGCCGATGCGATCAGAAAGAACACCAGAAGCCGGCATGTGCTGGAGAAAGCGGGATTTCGTTTTCAGGAATGTTACAGATAAAGAATATACGGCCGGCATCCATGCTGACGTTGATAAAAATACAGATATGAAAGTGTTTATATATGATGGAAAAGACACAGAACCATACACAAAATAAATGTTTTCTAATTGTGAGATGCTTCATGGGCGGTTATCGCAGAGGATAGATGATAATGGAGGAAGATTCAGTGGCGGAACAGCTTAGCAATTATAAAAAAAGGACAAAACGAGCAGGGAAAATCCTGTTCTTGTGATAGTCAGAGGAATCAAGTATAATGAAACATATAAAATTTTGACGGGAGGGATTTTGCATGGGAAGTTATCTGAATCCGGGAAATTTTTCATTTTGTGGAAGTCTTCGCTCTAAAATATATGTAGACAAAAGTGAATTAATTGCAAAGACAAACGAAGTTCTTTGTACAGAACAGAGATACATCTGTGTGAGCCGTCCAAGGAGATTTGGTAAATCAATGGCCGCCAATATGCTTGCTGCGTATTATGATCGAAGCGAAAATACAGAAGAACTTTTTCAGAATCTTGCAATCCGTGAAGACAAGTCCTATAAAGAAAATCTGAATCAGTACGATGTTATCAAAATTAATATGCAGGAATTTTTAAGCATGTCAGGAACAATGGAAGAAATGCTGGAAATGTTGAAAAATTATCTTGCAGCAGATTTTGAGGAAACTTATCCGGAAGTGCGTTTTCGGGATGAAAAGAATCTGATCCAGGTAATGAAAGATGTATTTTCATATACCAGATGCCCTTTTGTCATTCTGATTGATGAGTGGGACTGTCTGTTTCGGGAATATAAACAGGATAAAGATGCACAGAAAAAATATCTCGATTTTCTCCGTGCATGGCTGAAAGACAAAGATTATGTTGCACTGGCCTACATGACGGGAATTCTTCCGATCAAGAAATATGGATCTCATTCCGCATTAAATATGTTTACCGAGTATTCCATGACAGATCCCGGCGATCTGGCGGAATATTTTGGCTTCACGGAGAGGGAGGTATCGGCCCTCTGTAAGAAATATGAGATGAGTTTTGAAGAAGCAAAAACGTGGTATGATGGTTATCAGCTGATTGCGCATCGGCAGACTGGAGACAAAATTTATTCTATGTACAGCCCAAAATCCGTTGTAGAAGCCATGCTGCGCCACAAATTCGGAACCTATTGGAACCAGACGGAAACGTATGAGGCCTTAAAAATTTATATTCAAATGGATATGGATGGCCTGAAAGATTCTGTGGTTCGAATGCTTGCTGGTGAAGCAGTTCCGATTCATATCGGAACATTCAGCAACGATATGACCACGTTTGCGACGAAAGATGATGTGTTAACTCTGCTGGTGCACCTCGGTTATCTGACCTACAACAGCATAAATGAAACCGTGAGCATTCCCAATAAAGAAGTTTCCCGGGAATATGTCAATGCAATCAGCACAATGAATTGGCATGGTGTAGCAGATTCTGTGGAATCTTCCCGCAAATTACTGGAATCTTTATGGGCAATGGATGCAGATGCCGTCGCAGCCGGAGTGGAAAAAGCGCATGAGGAAATTTCAATTCTCCAATATAATGATGAAAATTCTCTTAGCTGTACCATTCAGCTCGCCTTCTATTTTGCACGGGAATACTACACTATGGTTCGGGAACTGCCGGCAGGAAAAGGATTTGCCGATGTATGCATGATCCCAAGACCGTGCCATCTGGATAAGCCGGCGATTGTGATTGAACTGAAATGGGACAAAAGTGCAGTTGGAGCAATCGAACAAATTAAAGAAAAACAGTATGGAAATGCATTGAAAGACTATCAGGGAAATTTGCTGCTTGCCGGTATTAATTATAATAAAAAAACGAAGAAACATGAATGTGTTATTGAGACAATGCAAAAATAAAAAACGGAAGTCTCATATCTGCGCAGTAAGAGTGGCGGATATGGGACTTTTTGGTAAAGACAATTAAAATTTATGGGAGAAAACAGAATGATTATTGATTCTTATGATATCACCAGTGAGCCTATTGTAAAACCGGAGAACTTTTGTCACCTGTTCTGCATGAAACCAGAATAACGGCGGAGCAGGACAGGGAAAGCATAGTTTGTGACATCTGTCAAACCATAATATCCAATGGAAAATAATTGCTTCGGACAGGGAATGATCTTTGTTCTGCCAGAGAAATATGATAAAATAAGAAATAGAAATAAATTTTTTTGCAAGCCCGTCGGTGGTAAAGGATTTAGGAGGGAGCAGACCCATGAAATCAGTAATTTCCATTGGAAACCAGGATTTTGTATCCATTAGAAAGAATAACTGTTTTTATGAATCAGGTAGCACTTCAGACCTTCAGCAGTTTCGACACGGGTGGAAAACCGTCAGAGGAACTCGAACCAGAAAGATTTTACCATGGATTTGTCCTTGGGCTGATTGTCGATCTGGCCGGAAAATACAGAATCACATCCAACAGAGAAAGTGGATTTGGACGGTATGACGTAGTAATGGAGCCATTGAAAGAAAACCTGGATGCGATCGTGATGGAATTCAAGGTTCAGAATACATCAAAAGAAAAGTCGCTGGAAGAGACGGTGGAGCATGCACTTCGTCAGATTCAGGAAAAACAGTATGACACAGAATTGCTTGCCAGAGGAATCGCAAAGGAGCGGATCAGGCATTATGGATTTGCGTTTCGGGGGAAGAAAGTGTTGATGGGAAATTGACGCAGACCATCTATGGGCATTGGAGAAAAACACGCGTGCCATTGCGTTTTACAACCGCCACGGATTTCAGTGGACAGGAACGAAACAGCTGGAAGCGGATTGCGAATATCCGCTTTACTGAAGCAAAAATAGCCGAAAAGCCTGTTCTACCGTATCGGTCATATTTTCTGCCGCATTTTTCACATCCATAGCTTCTTCGAGTGAAACGACGCTCCGCAGAATCGGGAAAAAGGCATCAATTCCGGCGGCGTTGCATGCAGATGCATCCTTTGTGACACAGCCGGAGAACGCAAGGACAGGTTTGCCGTATTCTTTTGAAAGTTTTGCAACTCCGATCGGCGCTTTTCCCATCACGGTCTGTCCGTCGACCCGTCCTTCGCCGGTGATAACAAGATCAGCATCTTTTACATCATCACGAAGTCGGGTTTCATCCAGTACGATCTGAATGCCGGGTTCCAGCGAAGCAGAAAGAAACGTCTGAAAAGCAAATCCAAGTCCGCCCGCAGCACCCGTTCCGGGAATTTCCGCGTCGACGTTCGGGAATGTTTTCCGGCAGAGCGCGGCGTAGGAGGCAAGCGATGTGTCCATACGTTTGATCATGACAGCATCCGCGCCCTTCTGCGGTCCGAAAACGGCGCTGCAGCCGTTGGAACCGCAGAGCGGATTCGTTACATCGCAGGCAATACGGAAGGTGCATTCCGAAAGTTCCTGCAGAACGTGATCTGTCGTAATCGCGGTAAGAGATTCCAGCCCGACGGCACCAAAAGGAACCTGTTTTCCTTCTGCATCGAGCAGTCCGAAACCGAGTGCCTGCAGCATACCAATACCGCCGTCATTCGTGGCACTTCCGCCGATTCCGATAATAAAATGTCGGCAGCCACGCAGAACCGCATCCTGGATTACTTCACCGACACCGTATGTCGTTGTATACAACGGATTTCGCTCCGTATCCGAAACAAGCGTAATTCCAGCTGCACCGGACATCTCAATAACAGCTGTCTGTGCCTGTTCTATTACGCCATACGTACACGAAACTGTCTTTTGTGCCGGTCCCGTCACAGGAACGGACACAAACTGTCCGCCGAGTCCTTCCGTCAGAGCCTGTACCGTCCCTTCTCCTCCGTCCGCCAGTGTCCGCACAACCGTTTTAACATCTGGATCCACCCTGTAAATCCCTTGCGCAGCAGCATTCCCGGCCTGAAGAGACGAGAGACTTCCTTTAAATGAATCAATTGCAATTGCAACCTTCAAACTTTCACTTCCGTTTCCTTATAAGATACCATGATTTTACCATCCCCATGTCCAAATAGCAACGCACACCCCTGAAAATCCCGTAAAATCGCGGAAAAGAACCGATAAAATATGCTTTCCACTCTTGACAACGCTTACAGCCCCTAGTTATAATAAGGCATGAAAAACGATGACGAAGACAGTAGTCTGCGCGTGAACGGTCTGTGGAAAGCGAGCCGGGGATGGTGGGAGTCCGGTACAAGTAGCGGCAGGTGAACATCACTTCCAAGTTGCAGTTCTGAATCTGCGTACCCGGCGCATAAAATATAGAAAACCGGAGAGCAGTGGTAAGAAGTTGCCGGCCGTTCCCCGTTACAGGAAATGCATATGATAGTATGTAACAGGTGGTTACGATAAGTACAGCTTTCGTCCTATTACAGGGCGGGAGCTTTTTCTTATTTTACGCGAACAAATCAAACGAGAAACTTAAGTTTCAGGAGGTACAAGCATGTACAAGAAAGTTTCAACCGACATGAACTTTGTCGAGAGAGAAAAACAGGTTGAGAAGTTCTGGGAAGACAATCAGATCTTCGAGAAAAGTATGAAAGTGCGTGAAGGAAATCCGTCCTACGTATTCTATGACGGACCGCCGACCGCAAACGGAAAACCGCACATCGGCCACGTAGAGACCCGTGTTATCAAGGATATGATTCCGAGATACCGTACTATGAAAGGCTATCAGGTACCGAGAAAAGCAGGCTGGGATACCCACGGACTGCCGGTAGAGCTGGAAGTTGAGAAAAAACTCGGTCTGGACGGAAAAGATCAGATCGAAAAATACGGCGTAGAGCCATTCATCGAGCAGTGTAAAGAGAGCGTATGGAAATACGAGGGAATGTGGGAAGACTTCTCCCATACCGTTGGCTTCTGGGCTGATATGAAAAACCCATACGTTACGTATCATAACGACTACATCGAGTCCGAGTGGTGGGCATTAAAAGAGATCTGGAAGAAAGGTCTTCTGTACGAAGGACACAAAATCGTTCCTTACTGCCCGCGCTGCGGTACCCCGCTTTCTTCCCACGAAGTAGCACAGGGATACAAAGATGTCAAAGAACGTTCTGCCGTTGTCCGCTTTAAAGTAAAAGGCGAGGACGCATACATCCTGGCATGGACCACCACACCGTGGACCCTTCCGTCCAACGTTGCACTCTGCGTCAACCCGGATGAGGATTACGTAAAAGTAACAAGCAAAGGATATACCTATTATATGGCAGCCGCTCTGGTAGATACCGTTCTTGGAGAAGGCGCCGAGGTTCTGGAGCATTATCAGGGCAAAGATCTCGAGTTCAAAGAGTACGAGCCGCTGTTCCCGTACGCTGAGAAGAGAATCGGAAACAAAAAAGCATACTATGTAGTCTGCGATACCTACGTAACACTGACCGATGGTACCGGTGTTGTTCATATCGCTCCTGCATTCGGTGAGGACGACTCCAAGGTCGGCCACAGATACGATCTTCCATTCGTACAGTTAGTAAACGAAAAAGGTGAGATGACAGAGGAAACTCCATGGGCAGGCACCTTCTGCAAGAAAGCAGATATGGCCGTTCTGCAGGCACTCGAGGACAAAGACCTCCTGTTTGACGCGCCGCTGTTTGAGCACAGCTATCCGCACTGCTGGAGATGTGATACTCCGCTGATCTACTACGCACGTGAGACCTGGTTCATCCGCATGACTGCAGTAAAAGAGGATCTGATCCGCAACAACAACACCATCAACTGGATTCCGGAGAGCATCGGAAAAGGACGCTTCGGCGACTGGCTGGAAAACGTTCAGGACTGGGGCCTTTCCAGAAACCGTTACTGGGGAACTCCGCTTCCGGTATGGCAGTGTGAATGTGGCCATCAGGACTGCATCGGCAGCATCGAAGAGCTGAAAGAAAAAGCCGACAACTGCCCGGATGACATCGAGCTTCACCGCCCATACATCGACGCAGTGACCATTAAGTGCCCGAAATGCGGTAAAGAGATGCACCGTGTACCGGAGGTTATCGACTGCTGGTTCGATTCCGGATCCATGCCGTTCGCACAGCATCACTATCCATTCGAGAACAAAGAAACCTTCGAGAAACAGTTCCCGGCACAGTTTATTTCCGAGGCTGTAGACCAGACACGTGGATGGTTCTACTCCCTGCTTGCAATTTCCACTCTGCTGTTCAACAAAGCACCGTACGAGAACGTTATCGTTCTTGGTCTGGTACAGGATGAGAACGGACAGAAGATGAGTAAATCCAAAGGAAATGCGGTAGATCCGTTTGACGCACTGCAGACCTACGGTGCCGATGCGATCCGCTGGTACTTCTACACCAGCAGCGCTCCGTGGCTGCCGGGCCGTTTCGCAGGCAAGACGGTCGTGGAAGGACAGAGAAAGTTCATGGGAACCCTGTGGAACACCTACGCATTCTTTGTTCTGTATGCAAACATCGACAACTTCGATGCAACAAAATACAGTCTGGAGTATGAAAAACTGGCTGTTATGGATAAATGGCTGCTGTCCCGTCTGGAATCCACTGTAAAAGCAGTAGACGACAACCTGGAAAATTACCGGATTCCGGAAGCAGCAAAAGCACTGCAGTCCTTCGTGGACGATATGAGTAACTGGTATGTACGCCGCTCCCGTGAACGTTTCTGGGCAAAAGGCATGGAGCAGGATAAGATCAATGCTTACATGACTCTGTACACCGCACTGGTGACCGTTGCAAAAGCAGCAGCTCCGATGATTCCGTTCATGACAGAGGATATTTATCAGAACCTCGTAAAGAGCATCGATGCAAGTGCACCGGAAAGTATCCACCTGTGTGACTTCCCGGAGGTACATGAGAACTGGATCGATCCGAAGATGGAAGAGGATATGGCCGACCTGCTGGAGATCGTCGTTATGGGACGTGCCGCAAGAAACACCGCCAATATCAAGAACCGTCAGCCGATCGGAACGATGTATGTTAAGAGCGAGTTCCAGCTTTCCGAATTCTACAAAGAGATCATCGAGGACGAGCTGAATGTCAAAGAAGTTGTATTCAAAGATGACATCGCAGATTTCATCAGCTACAGCTTCAAACCGCAGATGCGTACCGTAGGACCAAAATACGGAAAACTCCTGAACAAGATCAAAACCGTACTGTCCGAGCTCGATGGAAACAAGGCAATGGCAGAGCTGAAGAGCACCGGCGAACTTAAACTTGACATCGATGGACAGGAAATTGTATTATTAGAGGAGGATTTGCTGATCGACATGGCACAGATGGAAGGCTATGTTTCCGAATCCGACCATACAATCACTGTTGTTCTGGATACCAATCTGACTCCGGAACTGATCGAAGAAGGCTTCGTACGTGAGCTGGTAAGCAAAATCCAGACTATGCGTAAAGAGGCAGGCTTTGAGGTTATGGACAAGATCCGTGTATACGCAAAAGACAACGATAAGATTGTAGACATCATGAAAAACCATGGTGATGAAATTAAATCTGAAGTTCTGGCAGAAGATATCGTGACCGGAGAGACAAAGGGCTATGAGAAGGAGTGGAATATCAACTCCGAAAAGGTTACCATGGCAGTAGAACGTATCTAAGATTATTTTTGGATGTGTTTTCACGACGATCATTAATATGAAATTGGCCTGCGAGCGGGGAGAAAAACAAGCTCTCCGCTCGCAGACTGCTATTAAGGAGGACGCAGATGTTAAACGCCGAGTTCAAAAAAGAAACTTTTAAGAACAGTGTGAAAGAAAATGTAAAAATGCTGTACAGAAAGAACCTGGAAGATGCTTCCCAGCAGGAAATTTATCAGGCAGTCTGCTATGCAGTAAAAGATGTTATTATTGATAACTGGCTGAAAACCCAGAAGGCAATGGAAGAACAGGATCCGAAGATTCTGTACTATATGTCCATGGAATTCCTGATGGGCCGTGCACTTGGAAATAACCTGATCAACCTGACTGCATATAAACAGGTACAGGAAGCTCTCGAGGAAATGGGACTGAACCTGAACCTTCTGGAGGATCAGGAGAGAGATCCGGCTCTTGGAAACGGCGGCCTTGGCCGTCTGGCAGCATGCTTTCTGGATTCTCTGGCTACTCTTGGATATCCGGCGTACGGCTGCGGTATCCGTTACAAGTACGGTATGTTCAAACAGCAGATTCGCGACGGTTATCAGGTAGAAGTACCGGATAACTGGCTGAAAAACGGCTATCCATTCGAGCTGAAACGTCCGGAGTATGCAAAAGAGGTAAAATTCGGCGGATATGTGGCGCAGGAGTACGATGAGGCTACCGGACGCGTAAACTTTGTGCAGAAGGATTACCAGTCTGTCAATGCAATTCCTTACGACATGCCGATCGTAGGATACGACAACGATGTTGTAAACACACTGACTATCTGGGATGCAGAGGCCATTCAGGATTTCTCACTGGATTCCTTTGACAAGGGTGATTACCACAAAGCCGTTGAGCAGGAAAATCTTGCAAAAACCATCGTAGAGGTTCTGTATCCGAACGACAATCATTACGAAGGAAAAGAGCTGCGTCTGAAACAGCAGTATTTCTTTATTTCTGCAAGTGTACAGAGAGCAGTTGCAAAATATAAAAAACAGCACGATGATATCACGAAGCTGTATGAGAAGGTTACCTTCCAGCTGAATGATACCCACCCAACCGTAGCTGTTCCGGAGCTGATGCGAATCCTGATGGATGTGGAAGGCCTTGGATGGGATGAGGCATGGGAGATTACGACAAAGACCTGCGCATACACCAACCATACGATTATGGCAGAGGCACTTGAAAAATGGCCGGTTGACCTGTTCTCCAGACTTCTTCCGCGTATCTATCAGATCGTAGAAGAGATCAACCGCCGCTTCCTGATCCAGGTAAGAGAGCAGTACCCGGGTGATGAGGAAAAAGTCCGCCAGATGGCAGTGATCTATGACGGACAGGTTCATATGGCTCGTCTGGCTATCGTAGGCGGATATTCTGTCAACGGTGTTGCAAAGCTTCATACCGAGATCCTGAAAAAACAGACCTTAAAAGACTTCTACGAAATGACTCCGGAGAAGTTCAACAATAAGACGAACGGCATTACACAGCGTCGTTTCCTGCTTCACGGAAATCCGCTTCTGGCTGACTGGGTAACTGAGTATGCCGGAAATGGCTGGATTACCGATCTTCCGAAGATCAAAAAGATCGCTGAGCTTGCAGATGATACACAGGCACAGAAGGAATTTATGGAGATTAAATACAAAAATAAAGTTCGCCTGGCAAAATACATCAAAGAGCATAACGGCATTGATGTAGATCCGAACTCTATTTTTGACGTTCAGGTAAAGCGTCTGCATGAGTACAAACGCCAGTTTATGAACATTCTTCATATTATGTACCTGTATGACCGTCTGAAAAAGAACCCGGATATGCCGTTTTACCCAAGAACCTTTATCTTTGGAGCGAAAGCTTCCGCAGGCTATGAGCGTGCAAAAGCAATCATCAAACTGATCAACTCCGTTGGGGATGTCGTAAATAACGATCCGACCATCAAAGGAAAGATCAAAGTCGTATTTATCGAGGATTATCGTGTCAGCAACGCAGAGCTGATCTTTGCAGCTGCCGATGTTTCCGAGCAGATTTCTACCGCAAGTAAAGAGGCTTCCGGTACCGGTAACATGAAGTTCATGCTGAACGGTGCCCTGACTCTTGGAACCATGGACGGTGCAAACGTAGAGATCGTTGAGGAAGTTGGAAAAGAGAACGCCTTTATCTTCGGACTTTCCGCAGATCAGGTTATCGAATATGAGAACAACTACACCTACGATCCGATGAGCTACTTCATCCACGATCAGGACATCCACAACGTAGTGATGGATCTGATCAGCGGAAGATACTCAAACGGCGACACCATGATGTTCCGTGATCTGTATGACTCCCTGCTCACACCGAAGAATGCTCCGCGCCCGGATATGTACTTTACCCTGGCAGACTTCAAGTCCTATGCGGCAGCACAGGAGCGTGTTGAGGATAAATACAGAAATACTTCTGCATGGGCAAGAAGCGCGATCCTGAATACCGCACACAGCGGCAAATTCACATCCGACCGTACCATCCAGCAGTATGTAGATGATATCTGGCATCTGGACAAGATTACTGTCAGAAAGTAATCGGAATCAAATATAAGTAGTTAGGGGACACCTGCTTTTCCGGGAAAAACCGGAGGGGCGGGTGTTCTTTTTTTGATGCCCGCTGGAAGGATTTGTATTCCGAAAAATGCCTGCAAAACAGGCATTCTTTTGACATTCTACGGGGAGTGTGGTACACTGTTCGTGTCTATGAACTAAAACAATCTGAAATGTATTGAGGTGAAAAGATTGGATAAAGCTGAATATCAAAGCCGGCTGGAAGAGCTGAACAGTCTGGTAAAAAAAGAGGACTATGAGGGGGCACTTGCAGTTGTAGAAGCCGTTGACTGGCGGCGTGTCAAGAGTCTGCGCACGCTCGGCATGGTAGCGGATGTCTATGAGGCGAACAAACGATATCCGGAGGCGAAGAAGATTCTGCTGATGGCGTATGACCGTTCCTCCATCGGAAAGGGCATTCTGTACCGCCTGGTAGAGGTCTCCGTAAAAATGAAAGACTTTGATGAGGCGATTGACTTTTACAACGAGTTTGAAGCAGTCGCACGTCACGATAATTCCCGGTATCTGCTGAAATACAAGATTTTAAGAGGACAGA
>ULTY01049813.1_pt1 | contig 11543 bp, 9 predicted proteins | sample 1958021 | NCBI WGS metagenome assembly ULTY01 (sample SAMEA4835746, study PRJEB28245) | human gut metagenome | biome: gut microbiome; material: fecal sample | place: Denmark | collected 2008 | reverse complement strand
TCCGCTGATCAAGAGTACCTATGGTTTTGCATATTCTGAAAAATGTCCTTATACCTATTTTTCGGATATTATCATCGGAGAGACAACCTGTGATGGTAAAAAGAAGATGTACGAGCTGTTAAATGAGATCAAAGAAACGTATGTACTTCATCTTCCACAGAGCCAGGAGCGTCCTTATGCGAAAGATATCTGGTATGAAGAAGTAAAACTGTTAAAAGAGAAACTGGAAGAGAAATTTAACTGTACCATTACAGAAGAAGGTCTGCGAAAAGCAGCCCATGTGCGCAACGAACTGCGAAAAGCACAGTTAGATATGTATCATCTGCAGAAACTGGTACCGCCAGCCATGAAGGGAACGGAAATGATGATCGCCCTTCAGCAGGGAACCTTTACTTTTGATGTTTATCAGCAGATCGATAATATCCGTAAACGGGTAACAGAGGCGAAAAAGGCTTACGAAGAAGGAAAACGCCCGGTACCAGCTTCTGCAAAAAGGATACTGCTTACCGGATGTCCGACCGGTGGCGTGATCCAGAAGGTGGGAAGTGTGATCGAAAATAATGGTGGCGTGATCGTCAGTCTGGATGATTGTTCCGGTGAACGTACCAACCGTCTGCTGGTAGATGAAAACGCGCCGGATATTCTCAGAGCGATTTCAGACCGCTATCTGTCCATCAACTGTTCTGTTATGACTTCTAACAACGGACGTTTGGAAAATACTGCCCAGATGATCAGGGATTATCAAGTAGACGGAGTAGTGGAGATCGTTCTTCAGGCCTGCCATACCTTTAATGTGGAGGCCTTTAAAATGGGCCGTATGGCTGAAGAAATGGGTATTCCTTACATGAAACTGGAAACTGACTATTCTACAGCAGACAGCGGACAGATCGAAACACGTATTGCAGCATTTATAGAGATGTTATAGACCGGATCGTAGATCACTGGAAAAGGCTGCTTTGCTAAGATGGACACAAAAAAGACTCCTTGTACATATTCTATAGTAACAAAAGAAAATAAAGCGTCTGTTTTCACAGAGACGGAAGATGGATGAAAATGGAATTGGAAAGGAGCCTGAATATGTGTTTTGATGATCTTGACGGAAGGAATGAATTTGGAAGACGTCCCGGCTGTTGTGGACCGGATGGGGGCAGAGGCGGAAACTGTGGACCGTGCAGCGGAAGCCCCGGAAATGGCGGTCCGGATGGTTGTGGGCCAGGCGGATGGAGACCGGATCCATGGAGACCAGGCTGTGGTTGCACAGGCAGACCTGGTCCAATGGGACCTCCAGGACCACGGGGACCACAGGGATTTCCCGGATACCCGGGGCCCCAGGGTGAGACAGGAGCCACCGGGGAGACCGGTCCCCAAGGGCCGGCAGGAGAGACAGGAGCTACAGGACCGCAGGGGCCACAGGGTCCGATAGGTGAAACGGGAGCAACTGGGCCTCAGGGACCACAGGGTGAGATGGGAGCAACAGGTCCACAGGGAGCAACCGGCCCACAAGGCCCCCAGGGCCCAGAAGGTCCAAGGGGCGAGACCGGTCCTCAGGGCCCGGCTGGTCCGGCGGGAACCGTCACACCGGCAGCAGCTGTTGACGATGCCACCAGCCCAGAAGACATTGTAACCCAGTTCAATCTCCTTCTTAACAGCCTGCGGGAAGCAGGACTGCTTGAAACCGAATAAACGTAATTTCAAAGACCGCCGGCCATTTGTGGTACGGCGGCCTTTGCTTACCCCGCAGCTCACAAACAGAAGCCACCCGTCTTTTTATATAAAAATGTAACACACTTGAAGCAAAAGAAATTTCGTGTTATATTTACTTCCAGTACAAAAGCAGGCCATGTAACAGCCTGTGTGACCATTTCAAAAGCAGAAAGGTGTTATATAAACATGGAAATAAACGTAGGAAAACTGAATGAACTTCCGGAGGGAAGTTATCAGTTGATCGATATGAGAAGTGACCGGGATTTTGAGTACGGAACCATTCCGGGAGCCATCCACATTTCACAGGAAGATCTGCAGGGTAATCCACAGATCATAAAATCAAAAAAAGTGATCCTGTTCTGTGCCCATGGAACCAACAGCATAGAAGCAGCAGAGGAACTGGAAGCAGAAGGCTACCGTGCCTACAGTCTGGAAGGCGGCTATATTGCATGGTTGCGGGAAGAGATGCGCAGACAGGAAGCCGAAGATATTAAAAATCAGGTAGAGCAGAGCATCCGCAAAAAATTTCGCAAAACCATCTGGTCCCCGTTTACCAAAGCAGTAAAACAGTATGAACTGGTAAAAGAAGGAGATAAAGTAGCTGTCTGTATTTCCGGCGGAAAAGACTCTATGCTTATGGCAAAGCTGTTCCAGGAATTAAAGCTTCACAACAAGTTCCCGTTTGAAGTGGAATTTCTGGTCATGGACCCGGGATACAGTCCGGACAACCGCCATGTGATCGAAGAAAATGCCAGAAAATTAGGTATTCCGGTCCATATTTTTGAGTCTGACATCTTTGATGCAGTCTACACCATAGAAAAATCCCCTTGTTACCTTTGCGCCAGAATGCGCCGCGGATACCTTTACAGTTATGCAAAGGAATTAGGATGCAACAAGATCGCTTTAGGACATCATTATGATGATGTTATCGAAACCATCCTCATGGGCATGCTCTACGGAGCCCAGGTCCAGACCATGATGCCAAAGCTTCACAGCACCAACTTTGAAAGCATGGAACTGATCCGTCCTCTGTATCTGGTAAGGGAAGATGATATCAAGGCATGGAGAGATTACAATCATCTTCATTTCATTCAGTGTGCCTGCAAGTTTACCGACACCTGCACCACCTGCAACAACGAAGAAAACCGTTCCAAGCGCGTGGAGATCAAGGAACTGATCCGCGAAATGAAGAAAAAGAACCCATTCGTAGAAGGAAATATTTTCAAGAGTGTGGAAAATGTAAATCTGGATACTGTGGTCTGCTACAAGAAAGATGGAGAACGCCACTGGTTCTTAGATGATTATGATGAGAAATAAATTAAAATACTAAGTTAGTAAAGAGAGGCTCTGTTCCAAAAGGATAGAGTCTTTTTTTATGTACTAGGAAATTCCGTTGGAACTCCCTAGTACACAAAAAGGCACGACCTGCCAACGATGCGCACTCGCGCGATGATAAAGTTTGTCGCAAGCGACCGCGCTCGGCGCGAGAATGTGCCAAGGCACATTCTTATTTATTTTATTCACTATTTTCTCCTTTTCCGTATATCATATAGTGTTCGATGTATTTTCGGAAGCAGGAGGATATTTATGAAAAAGAGATATAAAGCGCTTTTAGCAGCCATGTTAACAGGAGCACTTGCGGCAGGCTGTCTTGCAGGATGTGGGAAAATGGATGGTACTGCAGGCGGAAAAATGAAAAAAGTGACCCTTAACGAAGTTGCACATTCCATTTTTTATGCCCCCCAATACGCTGCCATTGAACTTGGCTATTTTGAGGAAGAGGGGATCGATCTGACTCTGGTAAATGGAGCTGGCGCAGATAAGGTAATGACAGCCCTTATTTCCGGTGATGCCCAGATCGGGTTTATGGGGTCGGAAGCAAGTATTTATGTAAGTCAGGAAGGGGCGGACGATCCGGCAGTGAACTTTGCACAGCTGACCCAGCGGGCAGGTAATTTCCTGGTGGGAAGAACGGCCCAGCCGGATTTTAAATGGGAAGATCTGAAGGGAAAGAAAGTTTTGGGCGGAAGAGCAGGCGGTATGCCCCAGATGGTATTTGAATATATCTTAAAGAAGCATGGCATTGACCCTAAAACAGACCTTACCATTGACCAGAGCATCAGTTTCGGATTGACTGCTGCGGCATTTACTTCCGGGGATGCAGATTATACGGTAGAATTTGAACCTTTTGCAACTACACTGGAAATGGAAAACTGTGGCACAGTGGTAGCATCTTTAGGCCGCGACTCCGGCTATGTGCCTTATACCGCTTACTGTGCGAAGAAAAGCTATATGGAAAAAAATCCACAGCTGATCCAGAAGTTCACCAATGCCATCCAGAAAGGGCTTGATTATGTAAATTCCCATTCTGCATGGGAGATTGCAAAGACCATCCAGCCTCAATTTAAAGATACACCGGTGGAAAAAATTGCTGCTATTATAGACCGCTACAAATCACAGGATACCTGGAAAGAGGATACAATTTTTGAAAAAGACAGCTTTGAACTTTTAGAAAATATTTTAGAGGAGTCCGGAGAACTGAAAAAACGGGTGCCATATGAAGATCTGGTGCGTACTGATTTTTCAATCAATGCAGCAAAAAAGTAAGCAAACAGAATGCTTTGCAATTATTTGCAACAAATGTTGAAATCGATTGCAAAAATCTCTTGACAAAACCCTATAAGAAGGCGTATGATGAAGTCATCAGAGAAACAGGAGAGGGAATATGACGATATACGACATTGCAAAGCAGGCAGGTGTGTCTGCAAGTACCGTTTCCAGGGTCATTAACAACAAGCCTGGGATCAATGCCCAGACGCGCAAAAGGGTACAGAAATTATTAAATGAAAATCATTATACTCCCAATGAAGCAGCCAGAGGCCTGGTGATGCAGTCTTCCAAGATCATCGGTATCCTGATCGAGGATCTGCGGATCGAGCATCATACAGAGTCTGCTTATGTGATCGAGCAGGAGATGACTGCCTTAGGTTATACCTGTATTACTCTGAGTACCGGACGAAGGGATGAGAAAAAAGCGGATTACATCCGTATCCTGGAGCAGAGACGGGTAGACGGTGCTATTCTTATGGGTTCCATGTTTGAGACGGAATCTGTGAAGAAGAGCATTAAAGAGCACCTTCCGGATGTTCCGGTAGCCATTGTGAACGGTTATCTGGATCTGCCAAATGTTTACGGCATCCTCATTGACGAGGAGCGGGGCGTGAAAGACTGTGCGGAACTGATGTTTAAGAAAGGAAAGAAACATCTGGTAATGGCAGTTGACTCCGATACACCATCTAACCGGAACAAGCAAAAAGGCTACCTGAGAGCTATGTTAGAACAGGGGATCGCCAAAGAAGATATCCCGTTCTATACAGCGGTAAATAAAGAATTTACCAATCCCCGTGATGTGAGGGCGGCAGGTGCAAAACTTACAGAACAGATCCTTACAGAAAGACCTGAAACAGACGGTATTATCTATACCACAGACCTGTTGGCAGTAGGTGGCCTGGAAGCAGCAAAGAAAATGGGAAAGCGTATTCCGCAGGATCTTGCGATCATGGGAATAGACAACACCATGTATGGCGAGATCGTTACACCAAAGCTTAGCAGTCTGGACAACAAACTGGTAGAAGTCAGCCAGAATGCTTCAAGGGCGATCTTAGATGCTCTTGATAAAAAAGAAGTATCCCATAAAGTGATGCTGCTGACGGATATTAAAGAGAGAGAAACCACATAGCATTTGCAAAAAGCAAAAGTCATTGACAGCTTTTTACAGATGCCTGGTATAAAAAAGAAAAGGTTCTTCCAAAAAGAACCATTTTCTTTTAACAACACTGAAATCGATTGCAAAAAAAGCAATTCAAAGAAAGTATAAAAGATAAAGGAGAAAGAGATCATGAAGAGAGTTCCTTATGAGGTAATGGTAAACGAATTTGAGAGAGTATTAACAAAGTATGGTTTTGAGCCAAAGGATGCAAAGGCTTCCGCAGAGCTGTTTGCACAGAACTCCATGGCTGGTGTATATTCTCACGGATTAAACCGTTTCCCAAGAGTGGTTGAGTACTTAAAGAAGGGCGAGATCGATCCAAAGGTAAAAGCTGAGAAGATCATGGGATTTGGAGCTTTTGAGCGTTGGGACGGACATCGTGGTTTCGGACCTTTAAATGCAAAACTGGCTATGGACCGTGCAGTAGAGCTGGCAAAGGAATTTGGCATGGGTATTGTTGCACTGGGAAATAACAACCACTGGATGCGCGGCGGCAGCTATGGCTGGCAGGCAGCAGACCAGGGCTGCATCGGTATCTGCTGGTCCAACACCTGCCCGAATATGCCTGCATGGGGCGGTATGGACCGTAAGATCGGTAACAACCCACTGATCTTTGCAGTACCAAGAAGCAACGGCGAGCATGTAGTGATCGACTGTGCTGTATCTCAGTTCTCCTATGGAAAACTGGAAGACTGCCGCTTAAAGGGACAGCAGCTGCCAGTACCAGGCGGTTACGATACCAACGGCAACCTGACCACTGATCCAGGCGAGATCGAGAAGACCTGGCGTGTACTTCCAATGGGCTACTGGAAAGGAAGCGGTATCTCAATCGCTCTTGACCTGATCGCAACTGTACTTTCCAACGGAAACTCCGTACAGAAGATCGGTACCTTCGGCGATGAAGTAGGTCTGACCCAGATCATGATCGCTATCGACCCAACCAAGGGTAACAGCGTAGAACTGACCGATGAGATCGTAAACAACATCGTAGCAGATGTAAAGAGTTCCATCCCTGTAAAAGAAGGCGGAGAAGTTTACTACCCAGGCGAACTGGAACTGTTAAACATCAAGCAGAACAAAGAAGAAGGCATCCCGGTAATCGAAGAGAAGTGGGAAGAAGTATTAAATATGTAATGGTCCCAGAAGAAAAACAAGCGACACCGCAGGTGGCATTTGTTTTTCTTGGACCATTAACGAACGAATTGTCTGCGTAAGCAGACGGTAGAGCGCGTCAGCGCGGGAAACCTGAGTCTAAGAAATCCCCCTAAAAGAGTTGACGCAGCTCTCATTTCAGCGTATGATGGAAAGTGACTGACACAAAGACTGTGCAGAGCACTTTCTGAGTGAAAGACGCTGAAAATAAAATGACAGAAGACAAGGAGTTTTCCGCCTGTTTTGCAACCCAGAACAGCTGGTCATTTCCTGGCAGCGGCCTAAAACGGGGTCTGCTTTTCCTGTCATATAAAAGAATACACAAATACCCTCTTTGGGCTTTTGTGTCTGTATTTCGCGCCTTTTAACGTGTCATACAGTCGCAAAAAGCAGAAAGGGGGTATTTTTTTGCATAAGATCCGGAATAAGGGCACTGGAAAGTTAAAGAATTTTATAAAAGCCTGTGTTCCGGCACTGATCCTTCTGATCCTCTGGCAGCTGGCCTTTTTGTCAGGAAAATGGAGTGCTTATGTGCTTCCGGGACCGGAAAAAGTGTGGAAGTCCTTTGTTACAATGACGGGAAACGGGACATTGCTTAAGCATGTTCTGGTAAGTTTTAAGAGGGTCCTGACAGGTTTTTCCATTTCTTTTGTCTGTGCGTTCTGCCTGGGAATGATCGCTGCTTTAAAGAAAGATCTGGAAGTTTACTATGGTCCTTATGTGGAATTTATGCGCAATGTGCCGCCCATCAGTTTGATCGCTCTTTTGATCCTGTGGTTTGGGATTGGAGAGACATCCAAGATCATCATTATTGTATTGGCGTCTTTTTTTCCCATGTTTATGAACATCCGAAAAGGCCTTCTTTCCTGTGATAAGAAGCTTTTGGAAGTGGGAAAGACCTGTGGTTTGTCAAAAACTGCCTGTTTCTTTAAGGTCCGTCTTCCCTGGGCATTTCCTGATATTTTAGTGGGAATGCGCATCGGTCTTGGATACAGCTGGCGGGCTATTATCGGTGCGGAGATGATCGCTGCGGGAAAAGGCCTTGGATATCTGATCCTGGATGCCCAGCAGATGTCCCGCTCCGACAAGGTGATCGTAGGGATTTTTGTGATCGGTCTGGTAGGTCTGCTTTGCGATAAGGCATTTTTGTGGATCATAAGAAAATGGGTCCGGGGAGGTGTGGAAAATAGCTGAGATCCGATTAAAACAGCTGGAAAAAAGCTTTGAAGTATCAAAAAACAGTCATCCGGTGTTAAGACGGTTTTCCACAGATCTGGATACAGAAAAGATCACGGTGATATTAGGGCGCAGTGGCTGCGGAAAAACCACGCTTCTGCGGATCCTGGCAGGTCTTGAAACATTAGATGGCGGTCAGATCCTTTTTGAACAGCCTGAAAAACTGGGAGTGGTTTTTCAGGAACCCCGCCTGATGCCATGGCTTACTTTAGAACAAAATATTTTATTTGGGGCAGACAAAAAGAAACATTCAAAATCAAAGTTAAAAGAAAAGGCAGAAACTCTTTTAAGACTTACAGGACTGGAAAAATTTGGAAAAGCTTATCCGGACCAGTTATCAGGAGGAATGATGCAGCGGGCAGCTCTGGCAAGGGCATTAGCCTGTGATGCCTCGTATCTGCTGATGGATGAACCTTTTGCAGCTCTGGATCATTTTACCAGGCAGACCATGCAAAAGGAGTTTTTAAGGATCTGCGCAGAAGAGAAAATGGGGGCGTTGTTTGTCACCCACAGCGTAGATGAGGCCCTGCTTTTAGGGGATGAGATCCTTATTATGGAAAATGGGAAGGTAGGAAGCTGGTTTACGATTGGAGAAAATCTGGCATATCCCAGAGACCTGTTGTCAGAAGAAATGATCGGCATTAAACGAAAGATCATTAAAACACTGGAAAACAGGTCACAAACGCAAAAAAACTTTTAAAACCTAACATAAAAAACGGGAGGAAATGAAATATGAAAAAATGGAATGTTTATGCAGCAGCAGTGCTGGCAGCAGTGGGAATTTTAGGAGGATGCGGTGCTAAAAATGCAGAAAGCCAGGCACCGGCAGAAACGCAGGCTGCAGAGCAGAGCGCACAGGAAAGCAGCGTGGAAGAAAGCAGGGAGACCAGTGCAGAGGAGTCAAAAACAGAGACAGAGAAAAATGGAACCCTGTCTGTTACCTATGTAAAGTCTCCATTAAATGTTCCCAGTATCGTAGAGCAGGATCAGGAGATCTTTGCCAGTGTATTTGGTCCGATGGGTTATGACGTGCAGTATTCAGATCTGACAACAGGACCGGAGCAGACACAGGCCTTAGCTTCCGGAGATATCCAGTTTTTAAATGCGGTAGGCGCTACTTCTGTAATTTTATCTGCTTCCAATGACGCAGACATTAAGATCATGAGCATTTACAGCCGTTCCCCAAAGGCATTTAAGCTGTTTGCAAAGGATGACAGCATTAAGACAGCAGAAGATTTAAAGGGAAAGAAAGTAGCAGGTCCAAAGGGAACCATTTTACATGAACTGTTAGTATCTTACTTAAATAATGCAGGTATGACTGAGGACGATATTGAATTTATGGCAATGGGGATCCCGGATGCCCAGGCAGCTTTGGCAGGTGGAAGTGTAGACGCGGCTCTTCTTGCAGGTCCGACTGCCTACAATATGGAAAAAGACGGATTTTATATAGTGACAGACGGAGAAGGTCTTACAGAGGCAACCATCGTTACTGCAACCAGTGAAAAATTCTACGAAGAACATCCGGAACTGGTAAAAGCATTTCTTACTGCACAGAAACAGGTGTTAGATGAAATGGACGCAGATCATGCAGCAGCAGTTTCCGCCACTGCAAAGGCAACCGGTTTAGAGGAAGCAGCAGTAGAAGAAATGTACGGACTTTATGATTTTGATATGGAGATCAAAGACAGTGATATTGAAGCCATGGAAAAAACAGAGAAGTTCATGGAAGATACAGGCATGATCGAAAATCCGGTCGATGTGGCATCTCTGATCTTAGATGTAGAGTAAATGATTGTGGTATAGAGTCTGTATGTGATATAATGGGTTCAAAAGAAAAACAAGGGACACCGAAGGTGGCATTTGTTTTTCCTGGCCCATTAACGAAGGTCCCGCCTGCGTCAGCAGGCAGTAGAGCACGTTAGTGCGTGGGATCTGAGTATGTGATATAATGGGTCTAAAAGAAAAACAAGGGACACCAAAGGTGAAATTTATTTTTCTTGGCCCATTAACGAAGGTCCCGCCTGCGTCAGCAGGCAGTAGAGTGCATGAGCGCGGGGGACGTGAGTGAAGGGGCTGTTATAAAGTGGTAGTACCATTTTATGACAGCCTTTTTGCTGCATTTAATTTAATTAAAAATGAAAAACCGATAAAGTGAGGATAAATATGGATTATAAGATCATCGTCCTGGATCTGGACGGAACATTGACAAATAGAGACAAGGTTATTACACCAAGGACCAAAGAAGCCCTGATGAAGGCACAGGAAGCAGGAAAGATCGTGGTGCTGGCATCCGGCCGCCCGACAGCAGGCGTGGAACCACTGGCAAAGGAACTGGATCTGGCACGTTTTGGAAGCTATATTTTATCCTACAACGGCGGCATGATCACCAACTGTAAAACAGGAGAAGTGATCTTTTCATCCCTGCTTCCGGTGGAGTCAAACAAGAAGATCATGGATCTGGCAAAGGAATACGGGGTGGATTTTCTGACTTATGAGGGCGAGGAGATCATTACCAATAATGACCAGTGCGTTTACGCCCACAAAGAGTCAAAGATCAACCATCTTCCTCTGCGTCAGGTAGACAACATGGAAGAGCATGTAAATTTCCCGGTAGCAAAATTTCTTCTCTTAGATGACGGGGATTACCTGGCAACCGTAGAGCCAAAGGTAAAGGCTGCCATGGGAAAGAATTTTGCAGTATACCGTTCAGAACCTTATTTCCTGGAAGTGCTTCCGAAAGGCATTGACAAAGCCCAGTCTTTAGAGCGCCTGCTGCAGCATCTGGGAATGACAAAAGAAGAGATGATCGCCTGTGGGGATGGTTATAATGATCTGACCATGATCCAGTATGCAGGTCTTGGAGTTGCCATGGAAAATGCCGTCCTTCCGGTAAGAAAGGCAGCAGACTATATTACAGCTTCTAATAATGACGATGGTGTGGGACTGGTAGTAGAGAAATTTATGCTGGCTTAAGATCGTTTTTGCAGGAACTCTGCAATCATACAGGAGATGAAAACGCATATGAGAGAACTTCTGGAACAATTTTTCAGGCATTATCTGAGAGAGCGGAATTTAGAGGATACCCTGGCTCTTCTTACGGACCAGGTGATAAGCCTTGGGACCGGAGAACAGGAAGTGGCAAGAAATAAAGAGGAACTGCGTGCTTTAATGGAATGTGAATTTAAAGAAATGCCCCAGCCTCTTGACTATGAACTGTTTAACTATACTGAAAAACCTCTGGGAGAGTATGGATGGAGTATTTTCACCAATGTTCTGGCAAAGATTGACTCAGAAGGTGTAACAATGGAAATGCTGACCCGTCTCACCTGTATCTGTGTGAAAGAGGATGGAAAATGGAAGATCGCCTCTTTACATATGTCTACCCCAACTGTAGAGCAGGAACATCAGGAATTTTTCCCTCTCCGTTATGGCAGGAATAACAGTGTCCGGAAGCTTTCTTCTGAAACCGGCGAAAAGCTGATGGAACTGGTGTCAGAAGCCCTTCCCGGCGGTATTATGGGCAGTTATCTGGAAGAAGGATATCCTCTTTATACCATTAATGATACCATGTTAAATATATTAGGATATACCTATGAAGAACTGGTGGATGCCACAAATGAAAAGATGATGAATATCATTTATCCACCGGATCAGAAATGGGTGGAAGAGAGCATCGAGAAGC
>ULTY01076022.1_pt1 | contig 11830 bp, 8 predicted proteins | sample 1958021 | NCBI WGS metagenome assembly ULTY01 (sample SAMEA4835746, study PRJEB28245) | human gut metagenome | biome: gut microbiome; material: fecal sample | place: Denmark | collected 2008 | reverse complement strand
CTGCCGTAATCTCCCCTATCGGCACTATCTATGACATGCAGACGGAAAAAACCTACTCATATGGTGATAAGGTTGGTAAAGTTTCTATGGAATTATACACCCGATTGCAGGATATTCAGTACGGACGGGCTGAGGATAAATACAATTGGTGTACGATTGTCTTGTAGAATACGAACATATTGTTAAGAGGCCGCTTTATAGCGGCCTCTTTTGTTTTTTTTGTGTTAAGGGTTTTGTATATATGTTCCACGTGGAACACTACCCTATCTTCCGAATTTTACTAAAAGAACATTTACGTCTGCGGGAGAAACTCCGGGTATGCGAGAGGCTTGCCCGATGTTTTCAGGACGGATTCGGGACAGTTTTTGCCGGGCCTCGATAGTCAGGGAATTCATCGAGTGAAAGTCGAAATCCGCAGGAATCCGTATGTTTTCGAGCCGATGTAGTTTTTCTGCAATGAATTTTTCGCGTTCAATATATCCTTTATATTTGATTTGGATTTCTGCCTCTTCGATCACCTCTTCCTCCATCCGGTTCGTTTCGATGAATTTTCGGAGCTTCGGCAGGACGGCTTGCAGCGAATCGAACGAAACATTATTCCGCATTAGTATGTCGTAAAGCTTCCTTCCCTGCGATAAAGGTTCGGAATTTATTGCTTTTAAATAGTCGTTAATTTCGGCTGCTTTGATGCTCTGTTGGCGAGTGAAAGAAATAAGCGATTCTACGAGCGTATTTTTTTTGACGAAATAGTCGTATGTTTTTTGGGTAATAAGCCCGATTTTATATCCGACAGGAGTAAGCCGGATGTCCGCATTGTCCTGCCGGAGCAGGATGCGGTATTCTGCACGCGAGGTGAACATGCGGTAGGGCTCGTCCACCCCTTTGGTCACAAGGTCGTCTATCAACACTCCGATATAGGCTTCGTCGCGCTGCAATACGACGGCCTCCTCCCCTTTCAGCATCCGGTGTGCATTGATCCCTGCCATCAACCCCTGGGCTGCGGCCTCTTCGTATCCGGTCGTCCCGTTGACCTGCCCGGCGAAATAAAGGGCGGAAACGAGTTTTGTTTCGAGCGAATGGTGCAGTTGCGTGGGTGGGAAATAGTCGTATTCGATGGCATAGCCCGGGCGATAGATGTGCAGGTCTTCGAATCCCCGGATTTTATGCAGTGCTTCCAACTGTATTTCCCAGGGCAGCGACGAAGAAAAGCCGTTGAGGTAGTATTCGTTGGTGCTGCGTCCTTCGGGTTCGAGGAAGAGCTGGTGCTGGTCTTTGTCGGCGAATGTACGCAGTTTGTCTTCGATGCTCGGGCAGTAGCGCGGTCCGATTCCCGTTATCGTCCCGTTGAACAGCGGCGAGCGGTCGAACCCTGTGCGCAGGATGTCGTGCACCTCGGCCGACGTGTAGACCAAAAAACAAGGGAGTTGGTTTTTAACCGGTTGTGTGTCAGGTGAAAAGGAGAATTTGGCCGGGTTTTCGTCTCCGTATTGCGGTTCGAGTATTTCGAAGTCGATCGTGCGGGCATCGAGGCGTGCGGGTGTCCCGGTTTTCATACGCCCGGTTTCGAATCCGATTGCGCGCAGGGATTCCGTGATCCCGTGCGAAGCGGCGTCCCCTGCCCTGCCGCCCTCGGCGTGCGATGTGCCGCAGTGCATCAGCCCGTCGAGGAACGTGCCGGCGGTAAGTATGACGGCTTTACAAGCGAATTCGATGCCCATGCGTGTCCGTACACCCGTCACGCGTGGTTTAGGTGCAGAGGTGTCGAACAGCAGTTCGGTGGCGGCGTCCTGCCAGATGTAAAGGTTCAGCGTGTTTTCGAGCGTATGGCGCCACTCCTCCGAGAAACAGGTTTTGTCGCATTGTGCACGGGGACTCCACATGGCCGCACCCTTCGAACGGTTGAGCATCCGAAATTGGATCGCGGTGAGGTCGGTAATGCGTCCCATCTGTCCTCCCAAAGCATCTATCTCTCTGACTATCTGTCCTTTGGCTACTCCACCGACAGCCGGGTTGCACGACATGGAGGCCATTTTGGACATGTCCATCGTGAGCAGCAGCGTGCGCGACCCCAGGCGTGCGGCAGCCGAGGCCGCTTCACAGCCGGCATGTCCGCCTCCGATGACGATTATATCGTAGTCGAGTGTCATTCTTCTGGTTTGTTTTCTGTCTGCAGATCGACGCTGCCGGTGTTCCTCCCGGCGATCAGGGCCTCGTAATCAGGCTCGTCCCAATCGATTTCGTCTCCGTCGGGCGACTCCGTGAAATCCCATTCGATAAGATCCATTTCGCGGACTGTTTCAGGCGGGGCATAAAGACCGAGGTACCGGGGATTTTCCGGCTCCTCTCCGCTGAACGCGAAAACGGCGATTTTGCGCACGGGATCCACGATGTAGACGTCTACCTGCTGTATATCCAGATAACCCGCCGTTGTCCGGAAGCAGTAGTGCGTGGGGTCGATGCGCTCGAAAGCGTCGATGATCGAAGGAAAAGGGCCGTCCATCATTTGCCGGACGAACAGCGATTCGGTGATCCATATCGGATACCAGTAGAGCATGTCCACGTAATACTTGCCCCGGTAGGAACATATCGGAATCCATGCCCGGGGACACTCCTGCAGCGAATAGACCGGGAGCGGTTCGGGATGCTGCTCCTTGAGTAATTCAAGGTATTGCGCGAAACTATCCCTGTTCCAATCGTTGTAACCGGGTGTCGTGCACGAGGCGAGCAGGCGGTAGGACTCCGATTCCCGGTTCATTTCGATATATGCCCTGCAATGCGAGGTGCGGTCGTGTTCGGGATCGTAAACCGATGATTGGTAAAGGAACGTCGTGTCGTTCTCCACGAAAGGCCCGTGCCGTTCGAAATTCCGGGCTTCCGGGTTTGCTTCGGGGATGGAATCGCACACAGGGGCGACGGCCGTTTCGGCGACGGCGGAATCGGCGGCAGGCAAGGCTGCCGTAACGTTGTTATCCGTGTTGTCATTCGCTGTCCTGCGTCCCAGGCAGCCGGCGGACAGTAATCCGATAAGAAGAATCAACAGTCGTGTTTTCATGGATTCAGGTATTATTCTCCGGGTTCTCCCAGAATTTAAGGTATTTATCCTCCTTGCGATGCATCTGCGCGTTGGTGCGGGGCGTCTTGTCGCCCTGGCCGCAGAGGTGCAGCACGCCGTGTACGACGACCCTGCGCATTTCCTGGAGCGTCGTGCAGCCGTATTGCCGGGCATTGTCGGCTACGGTCTCGACGTCGATGAAAATGTCGCCCGAAACGATGCGTTCGCCTTTGCGGTCGCTGTAATCGAACGTAATGACGTCGGTGAAATAGTCGTGCCCGAGCCACTGGCGGTTCATCTCCAGGAGCCGTTGCGCCGAGCAAAAAATGTAGCTCACATCGCCCAGCGTATACCCTTCCGCTTCGGCCACTTCGCGCAGCCATGCCGCCGTCAGGCGTTTCTGCGGCAGCCGGAAGGTACAATCGTCGTTATAGTATCGTATTGCCATGTTTGAAGGACGGCCCGAAGCCGTAATCAGTCTGTAAATCTTTGCAAAAGTACAAAAATAATACAGATGAAAATGTCCCGGCGGGCTTTTTCTCGTTGTCCGTGTCCGGGTGGCATTCCGAAGCTGCATCTGCCTTCCCCGCAGGGAAATTCCGGAAAAATAAAAAAAATATTTTTTCAGAAAGGGAGCGGTTTTAGTTACGGATCGTAACTTTTATTTCCGACCCGGGGGATACATTGCCGCCATGTCCTGGTTTTTTTGTTTCATATTGTTCTGATATACAATTTCTTATTGATATATCGGGGCGAATAACGATACGGAAAAACCGTTATATTTGCCTCGTCACGAAGTATTAACCCAAAAATCTCTCAAAATGAAAATCTTCAAAATGCTTACCGCGCTTGCGGCTTTCTTTGCCGTGGCGTTGTTTTCGGGATGTGATGACGACAAAGGATCCGAACCCGATCCGCAGCCGGTGAAACTCGCTTCGCCCGGGATTGTCTTCAAGGACGTCAAACCCACGTCGTTCGCGGCCTCGTGGACGGCCGTGGAGCATGCTGCTGCTTTCGGTTATAAACTGCTGACGACCGAAGGTGGACAGGAGGTCGTCGTGGCTGAAGTCGCTTCGTATGATGCCGTGGAAGTCTCTTTTTCGGGGCTAAAACCCGCTACGGCATATACGCTCGAAGTCGTTGCGCTGGCCGGAGACGACCCCGGATATACCGATTCGGATCCGGCAAAGGCTTCGACGACGACAGCCGACGAGCCGGTCGTCGTGACGTCGCCGTGGGTCAATGTCGAATTCTCCTATGAGACAGTCGGCGGAAAGGGGACGTTGCGTGTCACCAACAAAGCCAATGTCAAGTGTGCGCATTTTTATTCGAGTACCGAGACGGTGAATGTCATCGGCGAAGGGTATGATGACGAAAAGACGCTGATCGGTTATATCCTGATGGATTACGAGGACGGTGTGCCGGGCGTTTATATGGACACGGCCGGGCACAAGTTCAATAACAACGGCGCCGGGTTCAAGGCCGGGGACAAGCTCTTCTACTATGTCGTGGGCGTGGATGCGGCCGATAAACCGGGCGACCTGAACTGGTTTTGGGTCGAAATCCCCGCCAACATAGGCGACCCGGTGATTATCCTCGATTCGCCGGAGGTCTGACGACTTTCCGGAATAATTGGTAAGCGGGATCCTGTTTTTGCGGGATCCCGCTGTTGTATTCCGTTCTGGCCAGATACAGGGCTGCGGAAAAGGTTTTTTTGATCCGGAAAAGGTCGACGGGAGAGCTGGCCAGGTTTAGAGCGGGATTTCTGCCCGCCGTTGCCAAAAATATTTGATGGGATTTATCCTTCGCCCGAAACGGTTTTTCGGCGTGGCGTGTCCGGGGTTACCGTTCGGAAGGATTCCCGATCCGGTGTTTATCGCCGGGGTTTACCGTTTGAAACAGTTTTCGGCGCGGAGCTTCTCGCCGGGGTTCGGCGGGTAGATGCCGAATACCAGTTTGTACTCGGTTTCCATCGTCATGATGTTGACCGACGAGCCGATGGTGCCCAACTGTTCGTTTCTTGCCACTTTCTGGCCCTTTTCAACGCATATCGACCCCATGTTGGCATAGGAGGTTATATATTCGCCGTGAGCCACGAAAACGTCGTATTTGTTGGTGATGCGGTTGCGCTTGATTTCGACGACCTTTCCGTCGTAGATCGAAATGACGTGCGCACCCTTGGGGCCGGCGATCTCGGCCATGTTTTCCTTGTAGCGTTTTACCGAACCGGCCGTGACGGGAAGCCTCAGCCCCGTGGTCTTGGTCGAGAACGACGCACCCTCGGTATTGCCTTTGGTGAGTTTGCGCAGCTCGCTGATGGCCACGTCGAGCTGCTGTTCCTGCGACAGTTTGCGTTGCAGGGCCTGTTTCTCCTTCTGCGACATCTGGCGGATATTGGCCCGGGCGTTGCGCGAATCGCGCTGGAGCTTCTGTTTCTGGGCGGTGAGGTTCTGCGTCACCGAGTCCAACGAGCGTTTGCGACGGTCGAGCAGCTCCTTCTCGCGGGCGACCTGTTCCGAAAGTGCGGCGATGTCGTGCAGTTTGCGTTCGCGCATCGAAGCCACTTCGCGCAGGTTGGTGATCTTTTTCGCGACGTCGGTGAAGTCGCGCGACGAAAAAATGTAGGTCAGGTAATTGTTGTGCTTATAGTTGCGGTAGGCCTCGCGTACCATCTCGGCATACTGCGTGCGGTTGCGCTCCAGGGCCGAGCTGAGATCGCCGGCGACGCTGTCCGTACGGGATATCTCCTTGCGCAGCAGGCGCGCCTGCTTCTCGGTCTCTTCGAGCAGTTGGTTGCGGGAGTCGAGCTGGCGCGCCAGGCGGCGAACCCGTTCCTCGGTGGCGGCGCGGCCTTCCTGTATCTTCGAGATCGCGCGTTCCTCGTCGGCAATCCTCTTTTCCAGGGCGGCGATGACCCGTTTCTGCTCTTCGATGGCATCGCGGCCCCCCTGCGCCGCAGCGGTAAAGGCGGCGAACAGGAAAAGGAGGGTCAGTATGCGGGCGGGCTTCATCACGGTCACTCTTTTTCGGCTTTGCCCTGTTCCATGCGGCGGGTGATCTGGTCGGCGTCGTAGCCCTTTTCGAGTCCCTTGCACCAGTATATTTCGGCCATGAACTGTTCGCCCATGGCATGCAGGATATCCCCGTAATGAACCAGCAGTGCCGCACTCTCCTGCCCGTCGAGGGCGATGGCCTGCTGCATCACCTTCTTGGCCTCGGCCGTGCGTCCCAGCTTGAAGAGCACCCAGGCATGGGTGTCCAGGTAGGTGGGGTTGTTGTCCGTGAGGGCGATGGCGCGGCTCGACATCGTGAGCGCCTTTTCGAGTTCACGCCCTTCGAGCGAGAGGAAATAGGCGTAGTTGTTGAGTACCATGGCGTTATCCGGATCGTAGCGCAGGCTGTGGTCGTAGGCTTTGTAGCACTGCTTCATATCCGCCCGGAACGAACCTTTTCGGACAGCCCGGGCGAAATCGTCGTCGATGTCCTGTTCGCCGGCGGTGGCTTTCTGGTGCCAGGTGTCGCCGATAAATCCCCAGATCACGCTGCGCAGCGAATCTGTCCGGGCATAGCCCAGCGATTGTTTGTAGGCTTTGATCGCCTGGGGGTATTGTTTGGAATAATTCAGCGTGTGCCCTTTCGAGAGGTGGAAATCGACCTGCCCGGGAAAGAGCTCCAGGGCGCGCCCGATATAACGGTTCACCGAGTCGGGATGCTGAAGATAGCTCTCGATGTCGATCACCGAACGGAAATACTCCTCGACGGGCGGCTGGTCGTCGAGGTGGAGCTTGTAGAGCGCGAGCGCCTGTTCCAGCTCGCCCGAGGCGATCAGGTGTTTGGCATAAAGTTCCACGACGCGCCTGTCCTGCGGGTAGCGGACGGCAAGCGTCGAGGCCAGCGTATTGAGCTGGGGGTAATATTCGCGGTAGAAACGCATGTCGGAGGTGAAGATCCCGAAACGCTTGATCTTCGTGTCGAGCGGCATCTTGTCCGACTCGAAAAGCCGCTGCGTAACGTCCAGCACCGCCCGGTAATCGTGGCGGCCGTTGTAGAAATCGGCCAGCGACATGAGCGTTCCCACGTCGGTCGAGTCGATCTGCAATGCCCGGTCGTATTCGGCCTTGGCCAGCGAATCCTTGCCCAGAACGCCGTAGAGGTCGGCCAGCACGACGTGGTGTTCGGCCTCGTAAGGCACTGCTTCGACCATGGCCTCGGCCTCTTCGACGGCCTTGTCCATCTGGCGCGTAGCGACCAGCAGCTGCCGTTTCATGGTGCTCAGCACCGGGATGCGGCCGAAGCGCACTTCGGCCGAGTCGAGCGTGGCGATGGCCGAGAAGGGCTGCTGCGCCTGCTCGTAGAGGGCGGCCAGGATCCGGTAGTTGTCGGGGTTCTGCGGCTCGTCGCTGCGCAGGCGGCGGTAGACGGCCAGCGCCTCGTCGTAACGGCGGGCGTAGATGAGTGCCTGCCCGAGGAACTGGTGATACCACTTGTTGGCGGTGTCGAGCCGGAAGGCCGTGCGTGCCAGATCCACCGCCTCGTCGGGCGTGGAATACATGCCGTTGGCGGCCATTTCGTAATAGGCCGGTGCGAAGGTCGAGTCGTTGCGGATGGCCTCGGCGAAGAATTCCCGCGCCCGGACGGTGTCTCGGGCAATGGCATTCTGTTTGATGCCTTCGGTATACAGCCATACGCTGCGCAGCGAATCGGGATAGCCGGGCACGCCGGCGGGGCCTTTCCCGGCGGCGAAGGCCGAAAGGAAGAGCACGCACAGTACCGTGATCGCTGTCAGACGTTTCATGGGCCCGGTGGTTTTAGAGTGCCGTGTCGAACTGGTGGAGGAAACGCACGTCGTTCTCGAAATAGAGGCGCAGGTCTTTCACGCCGTATTTGAGCATTGCGATGCGTTCAATACCCATGCCGAAGGCGAAGCCCGAGTATTTTTCGGGGTCTATGCCGTTTGCCTGGAGTACGTTGGGGTCTACCATGCCGCAGCCCATGATTTCGAGCCAGCCGGTGCCCTTGCACACCGGGCAGCCCTTGCCCCCGCAGAGGTTGCACGATACGTCGACCTCGGCCGAAGGTTCGGTGAAGGGGAAGTACGACGGGCGCATGCGGATGACGGCCTGCTCGCCGAAGACCTCCTTGGCGAAGTAGAGCAGCGACTGTTTCATGTCGGCGAACGACACCCCTTCGTCGATGTAGAGGCCCTCGATCTGGTGGAAGATGCAGTGCGCGCGGTACGAAATGGCTTCGTTGCGGAACACGCGGCCGGGGCAGATGACGCGGATGGGCGGTTTCTGGTGCTCCATGGTGCGTACCTGGATCGACGAGGTATGCGTGCGCAGCAGGATGTCGGGATCCTTTTCGATGAAGAACGTGTCCTGCATGTCGCGCGCAGGGTGTTCGGGCGGGAAGTTGAGCGCCGAGAAAACGTGCCAGTCATCCTCGATCTCGGGCCCGTCGGCGACGGTGTAGCCCAGCCGCGAGAAGACCTCGACGATCTGGTTCTTGACGATCGAGATCGGGTGGCGCGACCCCAACTGCTCGGCCGAACCGGGACGGGTCATGTCTTCGGTCGCAGCGCCGTCGTCGGCGATTGCGTCCTGAAGTTGCTCGCGCAGGGCGTTTATGCGGTCGAGGGCCGTGACCTTGAGTTTGTTGAGCTGCTGCCCCATTTCGCGCTTGAGCTCCGGGGCCACCGTCTTGAACTCTTCCATCAGGGCGTTCAGTTCGCCCTTCTTGCCGAGGACTTTGATGCGGAACTCCTCGATCTCGGCCGCTGCCTTCGGTTTGAACTCTTCGACACGTCGGAGAAGTTCATTGATTTTGTCGGTCATATTTTGATTGTTTACGCTTTTTCCGTATTTTTACCCGTCTTATTACGTTAAGTATAACGTGCAAAGTTATAAAAAAATTGAGATATGTTGCGTAAAACCCTCTCATTTATCTCGGTGCTGTTGCTCGCTGCGACGGTCGCCGGGGCGCAGAACCCCGACGACGGGACTGCACGTCCCCGCTCGGTGGGCGTCGTGATGAGCGGCGGCGGCGCAAAGGGACTCTACCATATAGGCGTGCTCGAAGCCCTCGAGGAGAACGGCGTGCCGATCGATTACGTGGCGGGCACCTCGATGGGCTCGATCATCGCGGCCATGTATGCCGCGGGCTACTCCCCTGCCCAGATGCGGGAGATCGTCGCTTCGGGCGTGGTCAAGGAGTGGGTGTCGGGGCGTATCGACCCCCGCTATACCCCCTACTACCGGCAGATCGGCCACAACCCGTCGTTTATCAGCGTGCGCCTGAACCTGGGTAATTCGGGCAAGCGTTTCCGTGTGACGAACCTGATTTCTTCGACGCCGATCGAGATGGCGCTTACGGAGCTGTTCGCGCCGGCCTCGGCGGCTGCCGGCGGCGACTTCGACCGTCTGATGGTGCCTTTCCTCTGCGTGTCGAGCGATATGAACGCCCGCGAACCGGTGGTGATGCGCAACGGCGACCTGTGCGAAGCCGTGCGCTCGTCGATGTCCATCCCGCTGGTGTTCAAACCGATGAAAGTCGATTCGATGCTGCTCTACGACGGCGGTATTTACGACAACTTCCCGTGGCGTCCGCTCGACGTGGGGTTCCGTCCCGACCTGATCGTGGGCAGTATCTGCACGGCCGGCAACACCCCGCCGGGCGAGGATATCAACATCCTCGACCAGGCTTTCATGCTGGCGATGCACGATACGGATTACGACCTGCCCAAGGGGCGCAGCGTCACGGTTCGCCGTGCCGTGGATGTCAACATGCTCGATTTCGACAGCGCCGAGGCCGTGATGGATGCCGGCTATGAAGATGCGATGGCCGCCATGCCGCAGATCCTGGAGCGGGTTTCCGAACGCTGGTCACCCCGGCGCTATGCCGAGCGGCGCGAGGAGTTCCGCGCCAAATGCCCGCCGCTGGTCTTCAACGACTATAAGCTCGAAGGGCTCTCCTCGGCGCCCGAGGCCTATATCCGCGACTTCGTGAAGGTAGACCGCCGAACCCCCGGGCGCCAGCGCCCGATGGGTTTTTCCGAATTGCGCGACAACCTCTACGCGGTGCTTGCGGACGGCGATTTCACGATGGATTTCCCGCACGTGGCATACGACACCGTGACGGAGCGCTATTCGTTCCGGGCAAAGTTCCATACCAAACCCAACTTCAAGATCACGATCGGCGGCAACGTCTCCTCGACGGCCTTCAACCAGGCCTACATCGGCGTCAATTACCAGACGATCGGCCGTGTGGGGCAGCAGTTGGGCGCCGACCTCTACCTCGGGCCGATCTATACGTGGGGTACGATCGGAGGGCGCACGGATTTCTACATGTGGAAACCCGTGTTCCTGGATTACTCCTACAATTTCGCCGTGCGGAATTTCCGCCACGGTTCATTCGGCAACATCACCAAAATCGACAACACGCGGCAGGTCAAGAACAGCGAAAGTTTCTTCTCGGTGGCCGCCGGAATGCCCCTCGCCCACCGCGGCGTCTTCCTGATCCGCGCCAACGGCGGGCATGTCAATTACCGGTACGATTCCGACGAGCTTTTCGCCGACGATACCGACCATTCGCGCTATTCGTTCTTCGGGATCAAGGCCGAGCTGGCGCGTAATACGCTCGACAAGTTCCTCTATCCCCGCCGGGGTTCCGACCTGAAACTGTCGGGCATCTTCGTCACGGGGCGCGATAAATACGAGCCGTTCGATGCCGAAAAGTTCCTGTCGCGGACGTCCCGCCAGTGGGTCGGGGCGCGGCTTACGTGGGACAAGTATTTCGACATGCCGGGCTGCAGCTGGTTTTCGCTGGGGCTGAACGTCGACGGCGTGATCACGAACCATCCCGAGTTCACGACCGAGGGGGCCACGGTGATGTCGATGCCGGCTTACGAGCCGGTGCCTCACGCGCAGATGATTTACATGCCCGACTTCCGGGGCAAGCGGTTCGCGGCGGGCGGCGTGATGCCGACTTTCGACCTGATGCCCAACTTCTTCCTGCGCACGGGTTTCTACGCCATGTTCCGCGAGAAACGCAGTTTCGTGCCCGGGGTGTCGGGCCCGGTGGAAGATAAGCGCTGGCACTATATCGCCGAGGCGTCGCTGGTCTACCATACGCCGATCGGCCCGGTCAGCCTGGCCCTGACCAAATACGACCTGCGCAACTGGAAGAACATGTACCTGACGTTCAATTTCGGGTATGCGATCTTCGCGCCCAAGGGGACGTTCTATTAGCGGGCTGTGACGGGGGGGGGCGATTCCTGCGCGGTTTTTGTGGTTCGCAATCCGGTTCCGCGGCTTCCTGTCCGGCTTCATGGCGTGCTGCGCAGTTCCTTCGTGCGCTCCGGCGGGGCGGAATAAGCGGCGGCGTGAATAAGGGTGTTGCCTGATCGGGCCGCAGGGGTTTGCCCGGGGCTGGATGCGGTACCCCGGGGCTGGAGGGCGGACTCCGGAGCCTTTGCCGCGGCGGGCTGCATTATTTTTTCTGTTATCGGAATAACACTTTTTTAAATTATTTTCATAAATTTGCCCCGGTAATGCGTATTTGAAAGATCAATTCAACAAAATAATTCAAAATCAAAGAGCTATGTTCGCAATCGACAATTACGATTTCAAAGGCAAGCGCGCGATCATCCGCGTGGATTTCAACGTGCCCCTCAACGAGAAGGGCGAGGTAACGGACGATACCCGCATCCGTGCGGCGATCCCCACCATCAAGAAGGTGCTCGAAAAGGGCGGCTCGGTCATCCTGATGTCGCACCTGGGG
>ULTY01037984.1_pt1 | contig 11836 bp, 6 predicted proteins | sample 1958021 | NCBI WGS metagenome assembly ULTY01 (sample SAMEA4835746, study PRJEB28245) | human gut metagenome | biome: gut microbiome; material: fecal sample | place: Denmark | collected 2008 | reverse complement strand
ATTCAAAAGAGCGCCGGAGGCGGTCTTTCCTATAAAGTAAAAAAATACCCCTCTGCAGCCTCTTAACGATCAACTGCAAAGGGATATCTGTTTTTAATTCAAATAGGATTTAGAAAATATTACTTATTGCCTTTCAAGTACTCATCAATACCTCTGGCGCCTGCTTTACCAGCTTCCATTGCAAGGATAACGGTTGCTGCGCCTGTTACAGCGTCGCCGCCTGCGTATACGCCTTCCTTGGTGGTCTTGCCGTTGGTTTCATCAGCGATGATGCATTTCCACTTGTTGGTCTCCAGTCCTTCTGTGGTAGAGGAGATCAGTGGGTTTGGAGAAGTACCAAGGGACATGATAACGGTATCTACGTCGATGGTGTAATCAGAACCTTCTACCTCTACTGGTCTGCGGCGTCCGGAAGCATCTGGCTCGCCCAGTTCCATCTTACGTACTACCATGCCGGTTACCCAGTCATTTTCATCAGTTAAGATTTCTACAGGGTTGGTCAGAAGGTCGAAGATAACGCCTTCTTCTTTTGCATGATGAACTTCCTCAGCACGGGCTGGAAGCTCTGCTTCACTTCTTCTGTATACAACATGTACTTCTGCGCCCAGACGAAGAGCGGTTCTTGCAGCATCCATTGCTACGTTTCCGCCGCCTACGATGGCAACTTTCTTGCCTAAGTAGATCGGGGTGTCATAGTCATCGCGGAATGCCTTCATCAGGTTGCTTCTGGTCAGGTACTCATTTGCGGATAATACGCCGTTTGCGTTCTCACCAGGGATACCCATGAACTTAGGAAGTCCGGCACCGGAACCGATAAATACAGCCTTGAAGCCTTCCTCTTCCATCAGTTCGTCAATGGTAACGGACTTGCCGATGATAACGTCTGTTTCGATCTTAACGCCTAATTTCTTAACGTTCTCTACTTCCGGACGTACAACTCTGGTCTTTGGAAGACGGAACTCAGGAATACCATAAGTAAGAACGCCGCCTGGCTCATGAAGTGCCTCGAAAATGGTTACTTCGTAGCCCAGTTTTGCAAGATCTCCTGCACAGGTCAGACCGGAAGGACCGGAACCGATCACAGCTACCTTGATACCATTGGTGGTCTCTGGCTTAGCCGGTACAACGCCGTTCTCTCTGGACCAGTCTGCTACGAAACGCTCCAGTTTACCGATGGAAATAGGATCGCCCTTAAAGCCGCGGATACATTTTCCTTCACACTGGCTCTCCTGTGGACAAACACTTCCGCAGACTGCTGGCAGTGCACTGGACTCAGCGATAGTTGCTGCTGCGTCTTTGAACTTGCCTTCTTTTACTTCTGAAATGAATTTTGGAATGTTGATAGATACAGGGCAGCCCTTAACGCACTGTGCGTTCTTGCAGTTTAAGCAGCGGGTTGCTTCTTCCTGTGCTTCTTCCTGGTTATATCCAAGACATACTTCCTCAAAATTAGTAGCTCTTACCTTTGGATCCTGTTCTCTTACAGGTACTCTCTTTAATACGTCCATTATTCTTCACCTCCGCAGTTTCCGCATCCGCCGTGATGTGTCTTGCCTTCCTGGAATTTCAGGATCGCACGGCCTTCTTCTGTCTTATACATCTGCTGACGTTTCATAGCCTGGTCGAAATCTACCAGATGTCCGTCAAACTCAGGTCCGTCTACACATGCGAACTTCACTTCACCGCCTACAGAAACACGGCATGCTCCACACATACCAGTTCCATCTACCATGATCGGGTTCAGGCTGACGATAGTTGGAATTCCCAGTTCCTTGGTCAGCTTACATACGAATTTCATCATGATCATTGGTCCGATGGCAACACATACATCGTACTTTTTACCCTGATTTTCAACCAGGTCTTTGATAACCTCAGTTACCATGCCCTTACGCTCGTAAGAACCATCATCTGTAGTTACGTACAGATTTCCTGCAACTGCTTTTAACTTATCTTCCAGAATTAAAAGACTCTTGGTCTTGGAACCTTCAATTACATCTACATCAATGCCATGTTCATGCATCCACTTAACCTGCGGGTAAACAGGAGCAGAACCAACACCACCTGCTACGAACAGGTATTTTCTCTTCTTAACTTCTTCTAAGTCTTCTTTTACAAACTCAGATGGCTGTCCTAAAGGACCTACGAAATCCTGGAAATAATCTCCGGCTTTCAGTTCTGCCATACGCATGGTAGAAGCACCTACGATCTGGAATACGATGGTTACCAGACCCTTCTCACGGTCGAAATCGCAGATAGTAAGGGGAATTCTCTCTCCTACTTCATCCATCTTAACGATAACGAATTCTCCTGGCTGACAGGCTCTTGCTACACGGGGTGCTTCCACATCCATCAGATAGATCTTGTCTGCCAGACATTCTGCATTTACAATCTTGTACATGTTTTCCCTCCTAAAATGTTTTATGTCCAGTGGACATTATTTTTTCTATTATAGACCAGGCAGATCACTCTATCCTGATGCTGTAACCTTTTTCCCAGGTCTCCCATGCTTTTAAGCTCTGGATGCCCTGTCTTTCTTTTAACTCTCCGGTAAAATTCTTTGAGTCACATACTCCATACCATGGTTCAAGACATACAAAGGGGTGTGTCTTTTCTATGGTCCAGACTCCTACAAAAGGAAATCCGTCGCATAATACTGTAACATATGGCTTTCCATCTGTCAAAAGTCCTACACTGCTGATCTGCTCATGATCGAACATATAAGTCAGTGCTGTATCGAAAAATCCTGGTGTTACAGGAACTTTTCCATCTGTAAGTTTCAGATCACCCTGAAGAGAACGGTCCTCATATCCCTCTGCATTAGGAGCCTGATAATGAAGACTGTCCTGATGTTCCCCTGCTTTTACCCCTTCTTTGTTAAATACAAGGGTATAATCGTAAATGTTCTTTCCTTCCGGAACCTGAAATGCCGGATGACCACCGATCATAAACAGCATTTCTTTTCCATTTAAGTTGGTCACTTTCCAGGACGTTTCAATGGTACGTCCTTTTAAACGGTGTGTGATCTCCAGTTCAAAATGGAACGGATATTTTTCCATTGTCTCCGGCGTGTCTTTTAATACGTATGTACACTCATCCATATCGCAAAGGACCGGCTCAAAGTCCATATCTCTTGCAAATCCATGAGAAGAAATATTGTATTCCTTTCCCTCATAGCGGTATTTTCCATTTACAGATTTGGCAATAAATGGAAAAAGGATAGGTGAATGACGGTTCCATACTGCCGGGTCTGCGCTCCACAGGATCTCCCTGTCTGCTTTTTTATCATAGATCCTGGAAAGCTGAGAACCATGACGCTCAACCATGATCAGAAGTTCTTCGTTTTCCAGTGTAAACACGCTGCCGTCACTTTTCATGTTTTTCTCCCCCCAATATCAAATTTTTACATCAGACCTGCTTTCTTACAAAAATTTCCGGTGTATAACACAGACTGAAATAAGTCTGTTCTTCTCCTTCTTCCACCATCTCCCATTCCTGGGATTTCCATAAATTTACAGGAAACTTTACATCTGCATCATATTCATAATCAATATGAGTCAGATAAACGGTATTGCAATAAGGCAGGAACTGTCGGAAAATGCTTTCTCCGCCGATCACATATATATCCTCAGAAGAAAACTGTTTTAAATATTCCAGTGCTTCATCAATATTGTGACATACAACAGCGCCTTTTATCTTATAGGCCGGATTTTCTGAAAGTACCACATTGACGCGGTTTCCAAGAGGCTGTCCACCGGGAAGTCCTTCCAGAGTCTTTCGTCCCATGACCACTACTTTGCCCTGAGTCTCTTTTAAGAAACTCTGCTGCATAGCCGGAATCGTCACTAAGGGCTGTGCTCCTCTGCCAATAGCCCCATTGTTATCAGCTGTTACAAGAAATTTCATCCATTCTGCCTTTCGTAGATCCTGAATTCATAGTCCATTGCAGGCTGTTCGCCTTCTGGTTCATTGGTATATCTGTCACTGACAGATGTTAACTTCCAGCCTGCCTGCTTTTCTAAATCCGGCAGATAGGTATCTGCCTCAAATGTATGGTAAACGTGGGTAATATACGCTTTTTCACACCATGGCAGGAAGGCTTTGTAGATCATGCCACCGCCAATGATGAAAACATCTTCTTTGGGATATTCCTTTAATTTTTCAAGTGTCTCTTCTACGCTGTGGCAGATGACCACACCTTCCGGCACAAAATCCTTATTTCCGGTAAGGACAATGTTCACACGGTTCTTTAATGGCTTTCCCCCTGGAAAACTTTCCAGAGTCTTTCGTCCCATGACTACTATTTTTCCTTTTGTAGTCTCACGGAAATATTTCATGTCACCGGAAATATGGGCTAAAAGTCCGCCATTTTTTCCAATTCCCCAGTTTTCATCTGCTGCTGCGATCAAATTCATGTCCAAACCCCTTGTTTATATTTTAACTACCAGAAGAATTATAACACGTAGTTTTTAAAATTGGAAGATACCAATACCTTTTAGATACCTTTTGCTGAAATTTGTTACAGTTTTGCTGTACTGCATGTCTGAGATTTGCTATACTAGGTAATGGACCGTCTGCGTAAGCAGACAACAGAGCGCGCCCGCGCGTGTCCATAAGTCTATATTCTATGCCATCGCAAAAGGAGACACAAAACCACATGAGTTACGCAGATCAGCTTTTTATACAAAATTGCAAAGACATTCTTACAAACGGAGTCTGGGATACTGACCATGAAGTGCGCCCTGTATGGGAAGACGGCACTCCGGCTCACACCATTAAAAAATTCGGCATTGTAAACCGATACGACTTAAGAAAAGAGTTTCCGGTGATCACACTGCGCCGCACTTATTTTAAATCCGCAGTGGATGAGCTGCTGTGGATCTGGCAGAAAAAGTCCAACAATGTACATGACTTAAAGAGCCATATCTGGGACTCCTGGGCTGATGAGACCGGCAGTATCGGAAAAGCCTACGGATACCAGCTGGGCGTGAAGCATCATTATAAAGAAGGGGATTTCGACCAGGTAGACCGTATCCTTTATGATTTAAAGCACAATCCTTTAAGCCGCCGCATTATGTCCAATATCTACAATCACCATGATTTAAGCGAAATGCACCTGTATCCATGTGCCTACAGCATGACCTTTAATGTATCCGGCGATACCTTAAACGGTATCTTAAACCAGCGTTCCCAGGATATGCTTACTGCAAACAGCTGGAATGTATGCCAGTACGCAGTCCTGATGCACATGTTCGCTCAGGCAAGCGGCTTAAAAGTAGGAGAACTGGTCCATGTGATCGCAGACGCCCATATTTATGACCGCCACATTCCTATGGTAGAAGAACTTCTGAAAAAAGAGCCTTTGCCGGGACCAACTTTATGGGTCGATCCGGAGGTAAAAGATTTCTACCAGTTTACAACAGACAGCTTCAAGCTGGAAAATTACCAGTATCATCCGTTTGATCATAAAGTTCCTGTAGCGATCTGATCAGCAATTTAAAAATACGCCGTTAGGCTTACAGTCTAAAACCGCCCTGCCATCTTTTACATTCAGATGACAGGGCGGTTTTCTGGTTTTCTATTATCGTTACTGTTTAACCATTACATCTTACTATCCCAACTGGATTGCTTTTCTTAATCCAAAGGAATAGATCCATTTTTCTTTTACTTTCTTTCCTGTGAGCTGGGTCAGGGCTCTTCCATAGTAATCTAACTGCACCTGATACCGTTCTTTTAACAGTTCTTCTCCTTTTTGTGTATCTTCTTTGGGTACATAATCTGTTTTGTAGTCAATGAGGATAAATCCATCGGCTTCTTCTATATAAGCGTCGATCACTCCCTGGATCAGCACCAGTTCCTCAGACTGCAGCCCTTTTCCCATTTCACTGGCAGGGATACCTACCATAAACTGGCGCTCCCTGTAAAGTTTTCCTTCCTTTTCAGCCTGTTTCATCCGCTTACCCAGAGGACTTTCCAGAAATTTCCATATATCCCATGGAAAGATGGACTCATAGGCTTCTTCTGTAAGAAAGCCTCGCTGAAACAGGTCTAACAGATCCCCTTCCAGTTTTCTCTGGTCTGTAACAGCAAGCAGATCCAGACATTCTAAGGCACGGTGATAAGCCGTTCCTCTGAATGCACCTTTCTTTCCAGTTTCTGTCTGTTTTTTGCCATCTTCTGCTTCACTGCTTTCCGGTTCCATTTCATGTTCGTGGTCCAGTCTGACTTCGGACAGGTCCTTTCGTTCTGTTCCGATATTTTCTTCTTCACGCCCGATCTGACTCTGTTTTTTCAGTTCCGACACGGACATCTGTGTATACAGGCCTGTATCTTCCAGATAAGGATACTCATAACTTAGCGCCTGATCCAGCTGCTCTTTCATCTGTTCATCGTAAACCTGTTTTGTATCCAGTTTTAACAACTCTTCTTTTACATTTTTCTTTTCCAGCTGCCGCTGCAGTTCTCTGCCGATCAGATGGGTAAGCTGCACCTGTTTTACTTCCATATGTCCAGCGGGAACTGCTGCTTTTGCCATAAGCACCCAGTCTAAAAATGAATTTGCCCCGGACAGGACTGTATAGGGGATCTGTCCATCTGTTAAGGAGAGCTGATCCCATTTTTCCAGTTTATTTTCCAGGGAACGGTCTGTTCCTGTCATGACCAGCACTTCCTTTGCACGGGTCATGGCAACATAGAGAACTCTCAACTCTTCTCCCATAGACTCCAGTTCCATCCGCCGTCTGATGGCCATTTTTTTAAGAGTAGGCGCCTTGGTGCGCAGGTTCAGATCCATTTCATCTGCAGCTGCCCCCAGATCTGCATCTAAAAGCAGCTGGCCATAGGCATCCTGCTTGTTAAATTTCTTTCCCATTCCGGCTAAAAATACAACTGGAAATTCCAGACCCTTACTTTTGTGGATACTCATGATCCGCACAGAATTGCTTTCATCTCCTAAAGAGGCTTCTCCAAAGTCTGTATCATATTTTTTCAGCTTTTCAATGTATCTTACAAAATGAAATAAGCCTCTGTAGCTGGTGGAAGCATAGGCTGCCGCTTTTTCTGCCAGCATATCCAGATTGGCCTTTCTTGTCTCTCCTGCCGGCATGGAGGACACATAATCATAATATCCTGTTTTCCGGTAGATCTGATAAAGAAGCTCATGGACAGGCAGATACCGGCTGTCCTGGCGCAGTTCTTCTGTAAAAGCTGCAAAATATTCCAGTTTTTTCCAGATAGATTTAGCGGTTGCTTTCGGGATCTCTACCTGGCCGATCCGGATCTGCTCTGTTTCCGGATCTTTCTTTTCATCTTCATCCGGATTTTCATCAGAAACAGCCTGTGGATAGATCTCCTCCCACAATTTCCAGGCACCATATACCCCACGGTCCTGTTTTTTCTGGAGATACCGTTTATAGGCAGCGATCATCCATGCCATTTCATCATCCGTCATCCCGACCATAGGGGAGCGCAAAACAGCTGCCATAGGAATATCCTGCATAGGATTATCGATCACAGACAGAAGGCTGAGTACGGTTTCCACTTCCGCTGTTGCAAAATATCCGGTCCTTGTCTGGGCAGTTGCCGGTATTCCTTCATTCATCAGAACATTTACAAAGACCTCAGACCAGCCACTCATACTGCGCAGCAGGATCACCATATCCTTATAGCAGGCTTTTCTGTAACTCTGCCCGTCCTTATCCCACACATACAGACCGTTTTTTTCATCTGTAAAGCTTTTGATCTGTTCTGCGATCATTTTTGCTTCCAGTTCCCTGGCTGTATAATCTGCTGCCTCTTCGTCTAGCTGCTTAAAAGCTTCTGTTCCCGTATCTGCCACAAGAAACTGGACCGGGATCCCCGCTTTTTTCTCTGTCTCTTCAAACGCAGCTCCCGGATAAAGGGCCGTTTCTTCTGTATAACGGATGCCTCCCAGATTTTTCGTCATGATCTGATAGAAAATATCATTGATACAGGTAAGTACACTGGCACGGCTGCGGAAGTTCTGCTGCAGCTCGATCATCTGATGACTGCTTTCTTCCCTGCTGTAAGTATCATATTTTTCCATAAATAACTCCGGCCTTGCCAGACGGAAACGGTAGATACTCTGTTTTACATCACCGACCATAAATACATTTGGCTGGCCCAGCCGTTCCCTGGAAATACTCTGGATCAATGTCTCCTGTACCAGATTGCTGTCCTGATACTCATCTACCAGTATTTCTTCGTATTGTCCGCTTAACTCCCCGGCTGCCTGTGAAGGAACCCGGGTCCCATCTTCCTCTTCTACTGTAAGCACCTGCAGCGTAAGATGTTCCAGGTCATTAAAATCCAGCACATTCCGCTCTCTTTTTGCTTCTGTGTAGGCTGCGTCAAAACGCTTTACCATATCTAAAAGAACCTGGAGCACAATTCTGGTATTTCTGATCCCCTCTATTGCTGCTTCCGGTGACTGGCTTCCATAGGTATCCCTGCATTTTTCTGCCGCTTTTTTCACCCTGATGCGCAGATCACTTACATAGGCCTTTTTCTCCGGATCGATTTCCTTGCTTCTGGCTGCTGCCAGACGGTCAAAGGTCAGTTCTGATACTGCATGATAAAAAGCCTCATAAGAGCCGGAAGCTGCTGCTTCCCTGATCTTTTTTAACCGGCTCACATCATTCATCAGCATCGGTTCATAGACAAAAGGACCATTTTCTTCCCTTGTCACCTCTAGGGCTTCTTCTGCCTGGGCAGCCAGTTCTCCCATCTGAAGGCTGATATCCCTTAAAAGAAATCTCATCCACTCACTGGAGTCCAGATCCCCCTCTGCTTCTTTTTCCATCTGCTGTCTGCACTGATCTAACCACTGGTCCGGCCAGGGATGGCTCTGGGAAAAGGTCCATGCCTGAAGGATCACATCTTCCATTGCCTTATCTGATTTTCCACTTCCAAACTGCTCCGAAAACTGTAAAAAGCCGTCATCTGCAGTTTCGTAACATTCTTCTAAGACCTGCTCCATTACATCCCCTTTTAAAAGAGTCAGTTCTCCTTCATCTCCAATGCGGAAAGCCGGGTCAATATCCAGTGCATTATAATGGTTCCGGATCAGATCCAGGCAGAAACTGTCAATGGTCATGATCTTTGCCTGGGGGATCAGGGCTGACTGAAGCCACAGGTGCTCATTTCCAGGATCTTCTTTCAGCTTTTTTTCCACAGCTGCCCCGATCCGCTCCCGCATCTCAGAAGCTGCCGCATTGGTAAAAGTCATAACAAGAAGCTGGTCAATATTTAAAGGATGGGTTCCTTCACTGATCATGGAAATGATCCTTTCAACCAGCACCGCTGTTTTTCCGCTTCCTGCTGCTGCAGATACCAGCAGGTTTCTGTTTCTGCTGTCTATAACCTGCTGCTGTTTTTCTGTCCATTTCATCTTTTATTCATCCCCTTCCCCGTTTTTATCTTCCTTCATGCCACCCTTTTCCTCGATTTCCGGCCATACTTCCTCCGGCTTCATAGAGTGAAGCCGCCTGAAACCATAGCCCGCCGTTTTCGTATCAAAACCGCAGACTGCATGGTACGGGCAGTAATCACAGGCCGTTCTGTCTCCGTCTTTATAAGGTGCCAGTCCATTTTCACCTTTTAAAATAGCCTGTCCGGACTGTTTTAACCGTTTTCCCACAAATCGGCGAAGAGCCTGGAAACGTGCTTCTCCTGCCACACTGGATTTTGCTTCCTGTACATAACCGTCTTTTACAGCAACGGGTATTACGTCTGACTCCTTCTGGATCTCACGATCCAGGTGATGGATCACCTCCAGATCGCTGTTTACCAGTCCGTTCATACGAAGCTGCTTTAAGATCTGTTTTTCGATCTCCTCCGGTGTCATTTCCCCTTCTTTTTTGATCATGGGGTCTTTGATATTGTAATAGAAAATTCCTGCCGGAACTGCGGTTTTTTCCGGATTTTTCCGTTCTTCCATTTCCAGGGCCGCATCCATATATACCACCAGCTGAAGCTGCAGGCCATAGTACAGTGCTGCCAGATCAAAGGAGGTATTTCCTGATTTATAGTCAATGATCTTTACATACACATGTTTTTCATCTTCACAGAGATCCAGACGGTCGATCCGGCCCTTTAACAGCAGTTCTTCATCCTCTGACAGGCGGATCTTCATTGCCTTTAAATTGTCAATAGCAGAAAAGGACACTTCAAAACCGGAGGGCACAAAATCCCCTTTCTTCACCTGCTCTGCCAGCGCCCAGATGGTACGGTCGGTAATCCGCTCCACACGCTTTGCCAGATAAGTATTTCTGGCAGAACTGGACATAATGGTATTTCCGTACTGGGATGTCACCTGGTCCACACATTTTTTCACCAGTTCTTTTCGTTCTTCTTCTGTAATATTGCTCCAGTCCATCCCATTTTCATGGATCACCTCAAAACACTGGTCTAAGGACTGGTGGAACAGATTTCCCATATCCACTGCCTCTAACTGGTACTCCTGACGTTCCATTAATTCCAGACCGTATTTCAAGAAATGAGCATAGGCGCAGGCAGCAAACTGCTCTAACCTGGTAACACTTCCCTGAAGTTTCTGTCCGTAAAGGGCTCTGGCTGCCGCACGGCCGATTCCCTTATCTTCATAAACAAAAAAGGCTGCATCTGTCAGTTTTTCTACCAGTTTCCTGTACTCTTCCTGTCCATAAAAACGACGGAACAATTCCAGAAAGGTTCCCTGGGCTTCTTTTAACTGTTCCAGATTTTTATCTCCTGCTTCCCGCAGTCCTGCCATCAGCTTTTTTAAACCATCTTCCGCTGTCCATACCGGCCATTCCTCTTCCCGCTTTTCCCTTGGCACCATTTCCGGGAACAGTCTGCGGATCTCCCCGATCAGACTGGAAGGATGGCAGCTTTTGCCCTGACCATTCATAGCCGCATAGGTGATCACCAGCTGCCTGGAAGGCTTGGAAAGCATGAGATACAGATAGAATTTCTGGATACAGCCCTCTTCCCTTGCAGTAGGTGCAAGTTCCATATGAAGGCTCTTAAACACTTCTCTGTCCCCGTCATTTAACAGGCTTCCTCCCGCCTTTCTCTGAGGAACAATGCCTTCGTTCACACCTGTGAAAAATAATACTTTTACAGACTCCAGACGGCTTCGGGTAATATCTCCGATCATCACCTGGTCTGCTGTTGCAGGAAGGACACCGATCTTGATCTCTTCAAAACCTGCATCCAGGATCTGGATATAATTTTTCATATCCGCCTTTTCGTCCCCTAAAAGGCCCTCTAACCGTTCTAACAGCTCCATGACCCGCTCATAGACCTGGCTGTATTCTCTGGCCCGGTTCTCATCTCCCGGTTCCTTCCGCTCCAGAAAATAGTTGCTGAAACTTTCCAGCTTTTCTTCCAGCTTCATGCTTTCAAGGACCTGGCGCAAAACCGTGGTAACAGAAGAAATGGTGGCATTTTCCTCTTTAAAAGCCTGGCGCAGGACCTTTAAAGGTTCTAACATCCACTGACGGTACTGGTTCAGTTCTTCCAGACTCAGCCGTTCCCCGCCTCTGCATGGCTTTTCCCAGATCATATCCCAGTTTTTCCAGCCTTTGATCCCCAGGGCTCTTGCATAGTTTTCCATCCGGTCTGTAAGAACCTGTGCTTCCTCCCTGGAATAGGTTTCATCATAGACAAAACCTGTTTTCAGATAACGGAAAATGCTTTCGTAAGAAGCATCTTTTACACCATCTAACGCAGCCCTTATAAGCTCGATAAAAGGATTTTCCAGAATACTCTTTTTATCATCCAGAAAATACGGGATCCCTGCCTCATCAAACCGGTGGGCGATCTCTTTTCCATAAGA
>ULTY01031535.1_pt1 | contig 11996 bp, 9 predicted proteins | sample 1958021 | NCBI WGS metagenome assembly ULTY01 (sample SAMEA4835746, study PRJEB28245) | human gut metagenome | biome: gut microbiome; material: fecal sample | place: Denmark | collected 2008 | reverse complement strand
CTGTCTGATCTTCATATCACTTATATTCTTATTTAAAAGTCGACAAATGTATATAGTTTTTTGTTACAACACCCATAAACCGGAAAACGTTTGCAAAGATTTAGGAAAAAACTTCTGAGAAAGCTTTTATGTAAGAAAAAAATATCTATTTTTGTGAGGTTGTTGTTTTTATGTGCACGCAAACATTAATAATTTATCTAATATATTTACCATGAAATCTGAAGATATTTCACGTCGCTCGTTCCTGAAACGGGCAGCCGCCCTTTCAGCTGCGGCAGCAATTCCTTCTTTTTGGATTCCGTCTAAGGCCAATGCCATGCCGGGTGTTCCTTTTGTCAGTGCCAACGAAAAAGTGAGAATCGCTTTTATCGGTATCGGTAACCGTGGAGGCGAGATCGCACAGGAACTGTATAAAACCGGTTTGTGCGAAGTGGTTGCACTTTGTGATGTAGATATGGGTGCACCTCATACTCAGAAACTTATTTCCATGTTCCCGAAAGTTCCGCGTTTCCAGGATTTCCGCCAGATGTTCGACAAGATGGCCGACAAGATCGATGCTGTTACAGTCGGTGTACCTGATCACGCGCATTTCCCGATCACGATCGAGGCAATGGCTCATGGAAAACATGTATATGTGGAAAAACCGATGGCCCGCACCTTCCAGGAAATCGAAGTGATGATGCGTGCCGAAAAGAAATTCGGTGTCGTTACCCAGATGGGTAACCAGGGACATTCCGAAGCCAACTACTTCCAGTTCAAGGCATGGAAAGAAGCCGGTTTGATCAAAGACGTCACTGCTATAACAGCTCACATGAACTCTCCGCGCCGTTGGCATAACTGGAACCCGAACATCACGCACATGCCGATGGGTGAACCAGTTCCCGAAACATTGGATTGGGACACTTGGTTGGGTGTTCGTCCGTTCCACGAATATAATCATGACTACCATTTGGGACAGTGGCGTTGCTGGTACGATTTCGGTATGGGCGCATTGGGCGACTGGGGGGCTCACATCATCGATACCGCACACGAATTCCTGGATCTCGGTCTGCCGACGGAAGTAAACCCGTTGTATCTGAAAGATCATAACCCGTTCTTCTTCCCGATGTCTTCCCGTATCCTGTTCAGATTCCCGGAAAGAAAAGAAATGCCGGCTGTCGATATTACCTGGTATGACGGTCTGGATAATATTCCTCCTGTTCCTGAGAACTACGGTTCTTCCGATGTCGATCCGAATATCCCGACGGTTGCCGGTGGCAAACTTCAGTTGGCAAAATTGAACCCGGGTAAGGAAATCTATACGAAGACTTTGACATTCAAGGGTGGTTCTCATGGTAGCACCTTGTCTGTGATTCCTGATCAGGTAGCCAAGGATATGAATCCGAAGTTGCCGGAATATCAAAAGAGCCCGTCCAACCACTACGCAAACTTCCTATTGGCTTGCCAGGGCAAGGAAAAGACCCGTTCTCCGTTCTCTATCGCAGGTCCGTTGAGCCAGGTATTCTGTCTCGGCGTGTTGGCACAGCGCATGAACCGCAAGATCGTGTTCGACCGCGACACGAAGCAGATCGTGAACGATCCGGTTATGAACCAGATGCTGGTTGGCGAAATGCCGCGTAAAGGCTGGGAACAATACTACAATATTTAATGACGTCGGTAGGGGCGAGGTCTACTCGTCCTCTCATAAAGATAGTTTCTAAGATCGTTATTCATAACGGTTGATTGTTTGAGAAGGCAAGCTTGTCGGGTAAGCTTGCCTTTCTTTTTTGATTATCTTTGCACCTGTAATACGCAGGGAACATGAATATATTTGAAGGATATGTGGGCATTCGCTTATGGGACGGGCAGTTGGTGGATGATGTCATCTTCTCCCTGCTGTTATTCCTGTTTATTGTCTTTTCCTTTGTGTTCCGGACGAATTTCCAACTGTTTGTGAAGATGCTGAAAGATGCTTTTCTCGTGAAGGAAAGGCAGAATCTATTTGACGATGTAATAGGGAAGAGCATATTCTTTTTCCGCAATTTTATGACATTCCAAGTCTTGTTCCTTTCAAGTATCGCCCTGATTGCGGTCGGCAGGATATACGGATTTGTGAATTATGCGGAATGGCAGGCGGTTTTATCGGCGATCGGAACGGTTTTTTGTGTTTTATTCCTGTTTTATCAGTTTAAACAATGCTGTTATTACCTCCTGGGCAGCGTGTTTTCCGACCCAGATAAGTATAAGTTATGGAAGACGAGTTATAATGCTATTATGGGGATTTGGGGAGTCTCTTTATACGTTCCGGTGTTGTGGTTGGTGTTTGTCGGGACATACGTAACTATACCGATAGTAATGTTTTGTATTCTCTATATTTTGTGTCGTTTTGTAATAATTTATAAGACAATACGGATATTTCACAAGAAAAGCACTGGTTTATTGTATATAAGTTTGTACCTTTGCGGCCAAGAAATTTTACCTCTGGTATTTTTGTACGAAGGTATGGTTTATTTGTATAACTTTATCGAGACAAGTACTCTATGGCATTGAACATCAAAAAGTTGCTGGTATCACAACCGAAGCCTGCATCCGAGAAGTCCCCGTATTTCGACATTGCAGAGAAGTATGGAGTTGAGATTGACTTCCGTCCATTCATTAAAGTAGAACCTCTTTCATCTAAGGAGTTCAGACAGCAGAAAATTTCTATTTTGGATCATACGGCTGTTGTTTTCACGGCCCGTACGGCGATCGATCATTTCTTTCACCTGTGTGAGGAGCTGCGTGTTGCCATTCCCGAAACGATGAAGTATTTCTGTATGACTGAGGCCATTGCCGTATATTTGCAAAAATATATTGTGTATAGGAAGCGTAAGATCTTTTTTGGACAGACCGGAAAGCTGGATGATCTGGTTACAGTTATCGGCAAACATGCAAAAGAAAAATATCTTGTGCCCGTTTCCGACGTGCATAAAGATGATTTGTTAACTATGTTGGAAGCGAAAAAGATTTCTTTTACGAAAGCTGTTATGTACCGCACCGTAAGCAATGATTTCTCTAAAGACGAGAAATTCGACTATGATATGCTGGTATTTTTCAGCCCTTCGGGAATTTCCTCTCTGTTGAAGAACTTCCCGAATTTCAAACAAGAAGATATAAAGATCGGATGTTTCGGCCCGACAACAGCCAAAGCGGTGAAAGAGGCCGGTTTGCGTCTGGATGTGGAAGCGCCGACTCCCGAAGCTCCATCTATGACGGCTGCCCTGGAATTGTATCTGAAAAAAGAGATGGGTAGTAATAAAAAGAATGGTAAATAGAAGGTATACCCTTTCAAAAGAAGAACGTCTGTCGTGGAAACGTTACATTGACCTGTTGTTTGCAAAAGGGCAATCGTTTGTGGCGTTTCCACTGCGGGTCGTTTATTTAGCGGTGGAAGAAGAGACATTAGCTCCAGTGTCTATCTTGGTGAGTGTTCCCAAAAAAAAATTCAGGCGTGCCGTAAAACGGAATCTGATCAAACGTCAGGTTCGCGAAGCCTATCGGGTACGCAAATATGATCTGATCGATCCGCTGACGGGAAAAAACAAGCGTATGCTGGTTGCTTTCCTTTATTTGGACAAGGAAATCCATCCTTTTGCCGATATGGAAAAAGCCATGACAAAAGCATTGAACGTACTTCGCGACAAGGCATGATAAAGCGTTTTTTTACTTTCCTTCTGTTGTTGCCGGTCTATTTTTATAAATATTGCATTTCTCCCATGACGCCGGCATCGTGCAGGTACACGCCTACTTGTTCCGAATATGCTGTGCAGGCTCTCAAAAAACATGGTCCGGTAAAGGGATTGTATTTAGCAGTCAAACGCATTCTTCGCTGCCATCCTTGGGGAGGAAGCGGATATGATCCTGTACCGTAAAGTATGGTTTATTACGATATACATACTCACCATTTGCCCGTTCATCCGGAAGATGCCGCTATAGTTAACAGTCTGGTTCCTACGTTCGACGTGGGAATGGGGTTGTTCCGTTCTGTCGGCATTCATCCCTGGTATATATATAACGTGGAAGAACAGCTTGCCGAATTGAAGCGGCAGGTCTCATTTCCGGATGTAGTGGCTATTGGCGAAACGGGCTTGGATAAAGGTGCGGAAGCTCCGTTGGACTGTCAGCGGGAAATCTTTAGGGCGTCGGCCTCTCTTGCCGAAAATGCCGGCATCTTTTTAATCATTCATTGCGTGAAAGCTTGGGACGAACTGATAGCCTCGAAAAAAGAACTAAAGCCCCGTGTACCGTGGATTATACACGGTTTTCGTGGTAATGCCACATTAGCCGGGCAACTTATCCGGCAGGGTTTTTACCTCTCCTTTGGCGAGTATTTCAACCCCGGAGCCGTACGTGAAGCATGGCCCGGCCGTTTGTTCGCCGAAACGGACGATCGCGAAATCGATATCCGAACTGTCTACCGGAATCTTTCGGTTTCCTTGAATCTCCGGCTTGAACAGTTCGCCGGACAGATTGCCGAAAACGTCCGCGACATCCTTCATCTACCTTAAATCATTGTTATACCCTAATTTTCAATTCTCAATTCTCCATTTTCAATTATAAAGTCGTACCTTTGCCCGCATTCAATTAATACTATAATCTAAAACGATGAATTTTGTTGAAGAATTAACATGGAGGGGCATGATCGCTGATATGATGCCCGGAACAGAAGAACAGTTGCAAAAAGAGATGACTTCTGCTTATGTAGGTATTGACCCGACGGCTGACTCATTACATATCGGTCACCTGGTATCGGTTATGATGCTGAAACATCTCCAACGTGCAGGACACCGTCCTATTGCTCTGGTCGGCGGAGCTACCGGTATGATCGGAGACCCTTCAATGAAGTCGGCGGAACGTAACCTGCTCGATGAAGCGACGCTTCGTCATAACCAGGATAGCATTAAGAAGCAGTTGTCCAAGTTTTTGGATTTCGATTCGGACGCGCCTAATGCTGCCAAGTTGGTAAACAATTACGACTGGATGAAGGATTATTCTTTCTTGAATTTTATCCGCGATATCGGTAAGCATATCACTGTTAACTATATGATGGCTAAAGAATCTGTTAAAAAACGCCTGAGCCGCGAATCTTCTGTCGGTATGTCGTTTACGGAATTCTCTTACCAGTTGCTTCAGGGATACGATTATATGTATCTGTATGAACACGAAGGCTGCCGCTTGCAAATGGGAGGAACCGACCAGTGGGGTAACATCACGACCGGTACGGAGCTGATCCGCCGTAAGTTGGGTGGTGAGGCTTTTGCTTTGACCTGCCCGTTGATTACGAAAGCCGACGGAGGTAAGTTCGGCAAGACTGAGTCTGGCAACGTTTGGTTGGATCGCCGTTATACATCTCCTTATAAATTCTACCAGTTCTGGCTGAACGTGAGCGATGCCGATGCTGCCAAATATATCAAGATCTTTACCGATCTGCCCAAGGAAGAAATTGATGCCCTGATCAAAGAACAGGAAGAAGCACCGCATCTCCGTCCGTTGCAGAAACGTTTGGCAAAGGAAGTGACGGTCATGGTTCATTCCCAGGAAGATTACGATGCTGCTGTCGAGGCTTCCAATATACTGTTCGGAAACTCTACGTCGGAAGCATTGAAACATTTGGATGAACAGACATTGTTGGATGTGTTCAACGGTGTTCCCCAGTTTGAGGTTTCCCGTGAAGAGTTGAGTGCCGGTGTTAAAGCGATCGACCTGTTCACTGAAAAGGCGGCAATTTTCCCGTCGAAAGGCGAAATGCGCAAGTTGGTTCAGAGCGGCGGTATCAGTGTAAACAAAGAGAAACTGACGGATCAGGATATGGTTATCGACTGCTCTTCCCTGTTGGATGAGAAATATTTGCTGGTTCAGAGAGGTAAGAAGAATTACTATTTACTGATCGTAAAATAAGAAACTGTTTGGATTTTTTACAAAAAATGCTTGCAAGGTAAGATTTTATTCTTACCTTTGCATCGCTTTAGATAAAGCGCCGGATTGTCTCATGGTGTAATGGTAGCACTACAGTTTTTGGTTCTGTCTGTCGAGGTTCGAATCCTCGTGAGACAACTCACAGAGCAAAAGGGTCGGAATGAAAGTTTCGGCCCTTTTTGTTTTTGTGGCGGGAAATCTTTCTTCTTGTATCATTTCTGCATGATTAATTCTCAAATTTGTAAGTGGCGGACGACGGTATATCCATATATTTGTGCATTGGATATCATGGAAATTCAGTTGATCTTAATGTTATGAAGTATTATTGTCTGTTACTCTCTTTCCTTTGGGGATTTGTGTTTTTTGTTTCGGGACAGGAAAGAATATCTGTCTGCAATCTTCGGTGTGAATATCTGGAAGATCCGGTTGCAGTGGAGAATGAAAAGCCCTTGTTGAGTTGGCAGTTGCAATCCTCCGGGCAAGCGAAAAGTCAGACAGCCTACCGTATCCTCGTGGCAAGCTCTCCTTCTTTGCTAGCTGAAGGAAAAGCGGATTTTTGGGATTCCGGGAAAATAACATTTTCCCGTTCCTGCCAGGTAGGATATGAAGGGAAACCGCTTGATTCCAGGCAAACGCTTTACTGGAAAGCGATGGTTTGGGATGAAGCGGGAGAGGCTTCGCCTTGGAGTGAAACAGGGAGATGGACGATGGGATTGTTGGAACCGTCTGATTGGACAGCCCGGTGGATCGGCAACCGGGAAGACGCTTATCCCGACTCGACGTTGACTACTCCGGCTCCTTATTTCCGTAAAACATTCCGGATAAACAAGTCGGTCAAACAGGCGAAAGCCTATATATGCGGACTGGGCTTTTATGAAATGTACCTGAATGGCGAAAGGGTAGGCGACCAGGTATTGGCTCCCGCCGTTACCAATTTCGATCGTCGTCCGCTCAAAAAGATGTTGTATTTCTTTGATGATCAATCTAACCAAAGGGTTCTCTATAATACGTTCGATGTCACGTCTTTGGTGCAGAAAGCGGAGAATACGGTTGGAGTCCTGTTGGGAAACGGCTGGTATAACCAGCGTGACCGGACGGTGGAAGGTTGTATGTGGTACGATACGCCCCGGCTGTTATGCCAGTTGGAGATAGAATACACTGATGGATCGACGGAACTGGTTGTTACGGATGATAGCTGGAAAACAACGACCGGCCCTTTACTGCATGACGCCATATTCACAGGTGAAGAATATGATGCCCGGCTAGAGCTGGACGGCTGGAACCGGAACGGGTACAAGGATTCTTCCTGGAAGAAAGCCCTTTTGGTAAGGGCGCCGAAGGGTAGTCTGCATGCTCAACTTGCCCCTCATGAGAAAATTATCCGGATATTGCAGCCGGTAAGCTGCGAACAAAAGGACGATTCTACTTATTGGTATGCATTTCCGGAGATGATTTCCGGCTGGGCGCATATAAAAGTGCAAGGCAATGCCGGTGACCGGATCAAGCTTCGTTTTGTCGGAGAGGAAAAAAATGATTTCGGACAAGTGGACCTCTATACGTTGCGGGGCGGTGGAGTGGAACAATGGGAACCGCGTTTTACCTGGCACACGTTCCGCTATATCGAAGTCATATCCCGACAGGTCAGGATGAACAAGGAAAGTCTGGTTGCAAAAGTCGTGCATACCGATCCGCAGCCTACCGGAAGTTTCAGTTGTTCGAACGAATTGTTTAATAAGATCAACGAAGTCTACTTGCGGACGCAGAAGAATAACTTTCACGGCAGTATCAGCAGTGATTGCCCGCACCGGGAACGGTTGGCTTATACTGGAGACGCGCAGGTGGTCGTGGAAAGTTCTATCTTATCTTTCGATATGACGCAGTTTTACCGGAAATGGTTTGACGATATGGGGGATGCCCGGAATCGGAAGAGCGGTTATGTTCCGCATACCGCACCCTTCGGTGGTGGAGGAGGCGGTCCGGCATGGGGATCGGCTTATGTGATCATGCCCTGGGCCTATTATTGTTATTATGGCGATACGGTTTTGTTGAACCGTCATTATGAAGGTATGAAACAATGGGTTGCCTATCTGGGAACAAGGACCGACGCCCGTGGAATCATCGTCCGGGAAGAGCCGGATGGCTGGTGCCTGGGGGATTGGTGTGCACCGGGGAAGAAGATGGAACTGCCCGAACCGTTGGTCAATACGGCTTATTACTATCATTCGGCAGACTTGGTGTCTAAGGTTGCGGCTGTCTTAGGGAAAGAGGAAGACAGACTGCACTTTGACCGGCTGTGCACACGGATCAGGCAGGATTTCAATACTGTCTTTTTCAACCCGTCGACCCATCATTATTGGGAAGGGCGACAAGGTGCGGATGTATTCCCGCTGGCTTTCGGAATGGTGCCGGAAGGTGAAAAGGAAGCCGTGTTCAACGCTTTGCTCGCTCATCTGGACAGTATAGGAAATCATTTTGACACAGGTATCATGGCAACGCCTTTGCTCTTGAAAGTATTGAGTGATAACGGACGTGCCGATATTGCTTTCCGGTTGATGAACCAGCGCGAGATACCGGGGTTCGGGTATGTGATGGATGACCGTTATTCTTGTTTATGGGAGCGATGGGAAGGAAAGGCATCCCGTTGCCATCCGATGTTCGGTAGCGTGGTGGCTTGGTTTTACCGGACACTTGCCGGAATCCGTTATGATGAAGCGGAGCCGGGTATGAAGCACATTGTCATCGCTCCTCAACCGGTGGGCGGCCTCACTTATTGCAGCGGATCGTATCAATCCCTGTACGGTCCCGTCCGCTCGGACTGGAGGATAGAAGCGGATTCGTTTGAGTTGACAGTCGAGGTACCCGCCAATACGACTGCCACGGTTATCTTGCCGGACGGCAAGATATACGGGAATGTTGGATCGGGCATCCATCGGTTCGCGTCGCCCCTTATGTCGGATCGTTGAACCAGATAGAAGGAAAGATTCCTCATCCGGCAGTGCTTATCAAGGTCAGTTTCTTTTATTTGTTGGGTTTTTGGTTGTGAAGTGCTGTCTTTAAACTGACAAAGAACCTTTGCTATGATATTATGACGTGCCGATAGGAAAATGAGAATGACCTTTCTGTTTTTGTAGGAGGATGCGACAAATATATCCTGCGAGAGCATCTTGAAAAAGATAAAAAACTTGTATGTTTGTAGGGATAAAAACAGAAATGCGAAATGAAGACATTAGTACATACCGACAAAGAACTGATTGAAGCGACCATTAAGAAGTGTGATATCTGTTATGTGGGACTGGCCGATACGGATGGGACTCCCTATGTATTGCCGATGAACTTTGGCTATCGTGATGGTGTTATATACCTGCATTCGGCACAGGAAGGACGGAGTATCTCCATTTTGGAACGGAATCCGCGTGTCTGCATTACGTTTAGCACGGATCATGATCTCGTTTTCCAGCATCCGGAGGTCGCTTGTAGCTACCGGATGCGCTCCAAGAGCGTGATCTGCTGGGGTGAAGTTCGTTTTGAAGAAGATTTCGACAAGAAGACGGAAGCTTTGGATATCATTATGAAACAGTATTCGGATAAGGAATTCCGCTATTCCGATCCGGCTGTGAAGAATGTCAAAATATGGATTGTGGAAATGGACGAAGTGACCTGCAAGGAATTCGGGGCACCGCATAATAAGCTGAAAATTGGAAGTTAAAAATTGAAAATTGACGTTGCCGGGTGGTTTGTCTTTTTGGATAAAGCGTTGTATGATGGGCAAATAATTGTCAATTGTCAATTGTTAATTGTCAATTTCTTCTTACTTTTGTTGCCAAATATGATATTGCTGAATAATGGGATTGCAAAAGCATAGCAAGGTCTTGAATGATACAGTTGAGATGCTCTCGGACGAGGGGTCTTACCATCAACTGTTTCATGCTTACCGCGATGAAGAGGCGCTTCCTTCGGGTGAGGTGCTGAAAGAGATCATAGATTTATGCCGGGCAATCCTTTTCCCCGGTTATTACGGGAATGCACGGATCAGCAAGCAGACCATCCGTTTTCATACCGGCGTGAACGTCGGAACGTTGCATACGCTGCTTTCCAAGCAGATTTATGCAGGGCTTTGTTTTGCTGATACTGCCTGTGTTTCTTGTCCCGAAGAAAAGATCCTTACCGAGGCGGAAAAACTGTCGGAAGCCTTTATCCGTACGCTTCCCGAAATGCGCGCCTTGTTGGCGACGGATGCCGAGGCTGCTTTCAACGGTGATCCTGCTGCTCAGAACATCAACGAAGTTATTTTTTGCTATCCCGGTTTCCGGGCTGTCTGCAACTATCGCATTGCGCACCAGCTATACCGGTTGGGTGTTCCCTTTATTCCCCGCATGATTACTGAAATGGCCCATTCGGAGACAGGTATCGATATCCATCCGGGGGCGGAGATCGGACACTATTTCTCGATTGACCACGGGACGGGAACCGTTATCGGTGAGACCAGTGTTATCGGGAACCACGTCCGTATCTTCCAAGGAGTCAGTCTGGCAGGAGAGAAACTGCCGCCTGACGAAAACGGGAATGCGATACGCGGTGTGCCGCGTCATCCGGTGTTGGGCGATCATGTGACTGTCTATTCCAATGCCACATTGTTAGGGCGTATTCGTATTGGCGAAGGAGCTACGATCTGTGGCAACGTCTGGATCACGGAAGATGTTCCGGCGGGAGCAACCGTGAGCCAGCAGACAATTAATAAAGTCAGTTGACTGCCAGTGAAGTCATAGAACAAAGAATAATTAATAATTAAAATAGAATTACTAATAAACGATGAGGAATCATTGTTAACTTTCAACTTAAAATGAGCGAAACATTTGAAATGGTGGCTAAGACCCTTTACGGGTTGGAAGAAATCCTGGCCGGCGAGTTATTATCTTTAGGTGCCAACGATATACAGATTGGCCGCCGGATGGTTTCCTTTACCGGGGATAAGGAAGTGCTTTACAAAGCCAACTTCTATTGCCGTACGGCATTGCGTATCTTGAAGCCTATCTATCACTTTAAAGCTAAAGACGCCGATACTGTCTACAAAGAGGTTAAGAAGGTGAAATGGGAAAACTACATGTCTTTGGACAAGACGTTTGCCATCGACTCTGTAATCTACTCTGAAGATTTCAATCACTCCAAGTTTGTTGCTTATCGTACGAAGGATGCGATCGTGGATTATTTCATGGAGAAGGATCAGAAGCGCCCCTCTGTCCGTGTAAACAATCCGGATCTGTATATCAATATTCATATTTCACATAACGACTGTACGCTCTCTATCGACAGTTCGGGCGAGAGCTTGCATAAACGTGGTTACCGCGTGGACCAGACGGAGGCTCCGTTGAATGAGGTGTTGGCTGCCGGTATGATCTTGAAAACAGGCTGGAAAGGCGAGTCGAATTTCGTCGATCCGATGTGCGGCTCCGGTACGTTGCTGATCGAAGCGGCGATGATCGCCTTGAATATTGCGCCGGGCGTGCATCGTAAGGAGTTTGCTTTCGAGAAATGGATCGACTTTGACCAGGAATTGTTCGACCGTATCTATAACGACGAGAGTCAGGAACGTGAGTTTAATTTCAAATGTTATGGTGCCGATATCAATCCGGCGGCGATCGAGATTGCCGAGAAGAATATCCGTAGTGCCGGCCTGATGAAATATATCGAACTAAGGACCCAGCCGTTCCAGCAATGCACGGAGGCTCCCCAGCCGGGCATCATGGTGACCAATCCCCCTTATGGAGAACGTATTTCCAGTCGTGATTTGTTGGGGTTGTACAATATGATCGGTGAACGTGTCAAACATGTGTTTACTGGCTATAAAGTATGGATTCTGAGTTATAAGGATGAATGCTTCGACAAGATCGGCTTGAAACCGAGTGAAAAGATGAAGCTTATGAACGGATCGTTAGAATGCGAATACCGTTGTTACGATATATTCGAAGGAAAAATCAAAGACTATAAGAAAGCACTGAACGAAGAAGGTGAAGCACGTCCTTCCCGCCCGGAAAGACCTTCTTTCGAACGTAAGCCGGACCGCT
>ULTY01014258.1_pt1 | contig 12115 bp, 6 predicted proteins | sample 1958021 | NCBI WGS metagenome assembly ULTY01 (sample SAMEA4835746, study PRJEB28245) | human gut metagenome | biome: gut microbiome; material: fecal sample | place: Denmark | collected 2008 | reverse complement strand
TATCTTTTGAATAATCACAAAATGTTGCCATTTTGTTGCCACTCACTAAGCAAATTTGCTTGAAACCCGCATAAATACTGGCTTCTCATGATTGTGTGGATTATTCAAACTCAATCGTAGCCGGTGGCTTTCCAGTGCAATCATAAAGCACTCTGTTCACATGCTTCACTTCATTAACAATTCTGCTTGCCACTTTTCCAAGTACTTCCCACGGGATCTCGGCTGCTTCGGCAGTCATGAAGTCGATGGTGTTTACGGCTCTTAATGCGATGGCGTAGTCGTAGGTTCTTTCATCGCCCATAACGCCTACGGAGCGCATGTTGGTCAGTGCTGCGAAGTACTGGCCAATGCTGCGGTCGAGACCTGCGTTTGCGATCTCTTCGCGGTAGATGGCGTCTGCTTCCTGTACCATCTTTACTTTTTCAGCGGTTACTTCGCCGATGATACGAATTCCAAGGCCTGGACCCGGGAACGGCTGACGGTATACCAGTTTCTCCGGGATACCAAGCTCTAAGCCGGCTTTACGTACTTCATCTTTGAACAGGTCACGGAGAGGTTCGATGATCTCCTTGAAATCTACGTAGTCAGGAAGTCCTCCTACATTGTGATGGGACTTGATCACTGCAGATTCACCGCCCAGACCACTTTCTACAACGTCTGGATAGATGGTTCCCTGTACCAGGAAATCTACAGCGCCGATCTTCTTTGCTTCTTCCTCAAATACACGGATGAATTCTTCACCGATGATCTTACGTTTTCTTTCAGGCTCTTCTACACCTGCTAATTTGCTGTAGAAACGGTCCTGGGCATTGACACGGATGAAGTTTAAGTTGTATGGGCCGTTTGGTCCGAATACTTCTTCTACTTCGTCGCCTTCGTTTTTACGCAGCAGGCCGTGATCTACGAATACACAGGTCAGCTGGTCGCCAACTGCCTTTGCAAGCATAACTGCTGCTACAGAGGAGTCTACGCCGCCGGACAGTGCACACAGCACCTTACCGTTTCCAACTTTTTCACGGATGGCTTTGATGGTATTCTCAACGAATGCATCCATCTTCCAGTCACCTGCACAGCCGCAGACATTGTATACGAAGTTGGACAGCATCTTGGTTCCTTCTACAGTATGAAGTACCTCTGGATGATACTGGATCGCATACAGGTTCTTTTCTGCACACTCTACAGCTGCTACCGGGCAGTTGTCTGTGTGAGCGATGATCTTAAATCCAGGAGCTTCTTTTTCGATGTAATCGTTGTGGCTCATCCAGCAGATGGTCTTTTCAGATACGTTACTGAACAGCTTGCTGGACTGATCTACGGTTACTTCGATCTTTCCGTATTCACGAACAGGTGCCTTGCATACATGACCGCCTAATAAATGCATCATCAGCTGTGCACCATAGCACAGTCCAAGTACCGGAATTCCCAGTTCAAACAGTTCTTTGCTGCAGGTTGCAGCGCCTTCTTCATATACACTGTTTGGTCCGCCGGTTAAAATGATACCCTTTGGATTCATTTCTTTGATCTTTTCAATATCAGTTCTGTAAGAATAGATCTCACAATAAACATTGCACTCACGTACACGGCGGGCAACCAGCTGATTGTACTGACCGCCAAAGTCGATTACAATAATCTTCTCTCTGTTCACGAGTATTCCTCCTATTTTTTGTCTGATAAAACGGCAGTCTGCCCGTTTCATCTTAGTATATCTCATTTCATTATACCTAAAATAATTTCACTATACAAGTGTATTCCCCAAAATCCTTGCGCTTTTCCCATTCCTCTTTCACTTTTCACAACTTTTGTTGATTTTCAACATAAAAAAACAGCATTTTTCTCATGGTATTTCCTGTCATTTTTACTGCTGTTTCAAGGTCGTTAATTCTCTAACAAACCATAGTTTAAAAACCGGCAAAGCCTTTCCGTTTTTTTCCTCCCCTCTCATCTTTTCTGGAAAATCCTTTCCGGAAAATCATGTAAAAGTCACCCCTGTTTTATTGTGCATTGTTAATAAAATTACATACAAAATCCCCTTTTTATCTTTGTATATTTTACACATTGCACAATTTTGTCCCTTTTTTATATAATGAAACTGCCAGATGAACAGGGCTCTGTTTTAAAAAAGATACGCCCTGATATACAGCACAGGAGGTTATAAACTATGGATCAATATAATACTCTCACACCTGAGATCATTTCCAAGCTGAAAGCGGTATCGGATCACATCCTTACCGGCGATGATATCAACCCTGATTTTTCCAGAGATGAAATGCCTATTTACGGCACTCATATGCCCGACCTGGTAGTCCAGCCACGTTCCACAGAGGAAGTAGCTGCTGTTATGAAGATATGCTATGAAAATACCATTCCTGTTACACCAAGAGGTGCCGGAACCGGACTTGCAGGCGGCGCTGTTCCCCTTCTTGGCGGTGTTCTTCTTGATATGTCAAAAATGAACCGGATCTTAAATTATGATCTGGAAAATTTCGTTGTAAATATTGAATGTGGCGTTCTTTTAAATGACCTTGCTGCGGACTGCCTGACAAAAGGCATGATGTACCCGCCGGATCCAGGTGAAAAATTTGCCTGCGTAGGTGGAAATGTAGCTACTAATGCAGGCGGCATGCGCGCTGTTAAATATGGTTCCACCAGAGATTATGTACGCGCCATGACCGTTGTGCTTCCAACGGGCGAGATCACCCACCTTGGTGCTACGGTTTCCAAGACCTCTTCCGGTTATTCTCTGTTGAACCTTATGATCGGCTCTGAAGGTACATTAGGCATCATTACGGAACTGACCTTAAAGATCATTCCTGCTCCAAAGGCAAGCGCTTCTCTGATCGTACCATTTGAAGATCTGAAAACTGCTCTTGAAACAGTACCGAAATTAAAAATGTCTTCTTTAAATCCTCAGGCCATCGAATTTATGGAACGTGAGATTGTACTGGCTTCCGAACGCCATACCGGACGTTCTACTTTCCCGAGAGAAATGGAGGGACAGCCTGTAGGCGCTTATCTTCTGATCACTCTGGATTCTGACAGCGAAGACCAGTTATATACACTTCTTGAACAGGCAGCTGAACTGGTCCTTGACGCCGGTGCCATGGACGTTTTGGTTGCTGACAGTCCTGCCAAAATGCGTGACGCTTGGGCAGCCCGCTCTGCTTTCCTGGAAGTGATCATGGAAGAGACTAAGCTCCTTGATGAGTGTGATGTAGTCGTTCCTGTTACAAAGATCGCTTCTTATCTTGAATTTGTAAATAAGACCGGCGAGGAATGTGGTCTTGTGATCCGTTCCTTTGGACATGCAGGTGACGGAAATCTTCATATTTATGAGTGCTCCAATGACCTTACAGAAGAAGAATTTAAGAAGCGTGTCGATAAGTTCTTTGAACTTATCTATAAAGAAGCGTCCGCACAGGGCGGACTTGTTTCCGGTGAACATGGTATCGGCTCCGGTAAGATCCAGTATCTGGTAGAGTCTATTGGTGAGACCAACATGGCGTTAATGGAAGGTATCAAACGTGTATTTGATCCGAAAATGATCTTAAATCCAGGCAAAGTATGCTACCGACTGTAACCTATTTATATTTATAAGCCCCTTTCTGCCAGATATCAGGCGTTAAGAATATCTCCCTATAAAAGATGGCGCAAAACATTTTTTCTGTTTTTTGTGCCTTCTTTTTTCATATCCTATTTGAGAAATTTTACCCAATTTTATCGGTACCTTTACACATTTTATATTGAAAATTTTGATCTCAGGCTTTATAATATGTAAAGAAGTTGTTAATAAACGCTTCAGGCCATCAGGTCATTAATCTTATGAAAAAGGCAGGTGAACAGAATGGACGGTTGCGATAGTCATGGGCGAAGTAAACGCACGGGATATAAAGGAAACAGCGGTCTATTCTGTTTCGTATAATTTCATATAACTTGAAATACAGGACTTCTTTTTCATTTCTTATCCCGTTCTTACAACTCCTGTAATATCCATCGCAAAACTGTAAATGGAGGACGGATACCGTCTTTCAATTTAGTTGTCACGCATATCCTCAGACGCACAGATACATGCTGCGTTTATTATTTCTGCACATTTTACAGGTGCAGGTTTTGTTGTGCCCATAAAATCATGTTTTATACAGGATGGCGTGTTGAAAACTGAATAAAATAAAGATGAAAAGGAGACTGAAATGGAAAACAAAGTTCAAGTTCAGGATCACAGCCAGGAGATCCTGTCTGTAATCCGAAGCAATGCCTCACCGGGTATTCTGAGAAATAAACTGGAAGATTACCATGAAAACGACCTTGCTGACATTTTCCCGGAACTAACCTTAGCTGAACGGCGCAAGATCTGCCGTATCCTTGATACAGATATGCTTTCTGATATTTTCGAGCATATCGACCAGAAACAGGCAGCGGAATATCTGGATGAAATGGACGTAAAGAAAGCTGCTGCTATCCTTTCTGCTATGGAAACAGACGCTGTTGTGGATGTTTTAAAAATGACTTCCAAAGAAAAACGCTCTCTTCTTACAGAACTTCTGGATGATGACGCAAAAAAAGATATTGCCGTGATTGCAGCCTTCGATGAAGATGAGATCGGTAGCTGGATGACCACAAACTGTATTGTGATCCGCGAAAATCTGACCGTAAAGCAGGCCATGAGCAGTCTGGTAGAACAGGCAGCTAAGAATGACAATATTTCTACCATTTTTATGGTAACAGAGGATCAGACCTTTTATGGCGCAATGGATCTGAAGGATCTGATCATTGCAAGACAGGACTCCGCTTTGGAGGATCTGATCGTTACCTCTTATCCTTATGTATATGGTCATGAACTGATCGATGACTGTATTGAAAAACTGAAAGACTATTCCGAGGACTCTATCCCAGTCCTTAATAATAACAACAAACTGTTAGGTGTTATCACTTCCCAGAGTATCGTAGACCTGGTCGATGATGAGATGGGTGAAGATTACGCTAAGTTCGCAGGTCTGACTGCTGAGGAAGATTTAAAGGAACCTTTAAAAGAAAGTTTAAAGAAACGTCTTCCATGGCTGTTAGTTCTGTTGGCTCTGGGTATGGTAGTTTCCTCTGTTGTAGGCCTCTTTGAACAGGTAGTAAGCCAGCTGACACTGATCATGTGCTTCCAGTCCCTGATTCTGGACATGGCCGGAAACGTTGGTACCCAGTCTCTGGCTGTTACCATCCGTGTGCTTATGGACGAGTCCCTTACCGGAAAGCAGAAGCTGGAACTGGTATGGAAGGAAATGCGCATTGCCTTCTCAAATGGTCTGATCCTTGGCGTACTTTCTTTCACAGCCATTGGCTTATACATTGTGGTCGCAAAAGGAAAGCCTTTTGCATTCGCCTATGCTGTATCCGGCTGTATCGGAGCTGCGTTACTTTTAGCAATGGTGATCTCCGGTGCCGTAGGTACCTGTATCCCACTGTTCTTTAAAAAGATCAATGTTGACCCGGCCGTTGCTTCTGGTCCACTGATCACAACTGTAAACGACTTGGTTGCTGTTGTTTCTTACTATGGATTAAGCTGGATCTTACTGATCAATGTACTGCATCTGGCTGGTTAAAACAGAAAGCATGTGAGTATAACATTCTTGCTCACTGCTGTATATAAAAAATACGCTTTCTCTTCTATGGTTCCTTCTGGAACCTGGAAAAGAAAGCGTATTTTTGTTACTGTCATGGTTGAACTATCATTCTTTTTTACCTTCCCCCGAATGGTGTGACAGTAACCCCTGCTCTTCTCTCACACTGCGCATCCTGCGGAAATAGGAACTCATCTCATCTGCCATACCGGAAAGGCGGTTTAATAAGGTAGAAAAATCTTTTAACATTTCATCGTCTTTATAATATGGATAGACGATGTCATGATCGATCTCGCTCCAGCCTTCCTCAAACAGCGTTCTTCCCTGGATCTCCACATAATATCCTTTATACTTGATAATGTAGTGGAGAGAACGGTAAATGCCGTCTGACTTGATATCGATCAGTTTTTCATCATAAATGCGTGTATCACCATTTCTACGGTATACCTTTGGACGCTCTGCAATATAGCAGTGGGACGGATCTTCGTCAAAATCCCGGCCTCGGTCTTTTACGTAGATACTTGGATCATTTTCAAATACAGTGGTAATATATTTGTGGAAGTAGATCCAGTCTTCCCGGTACAGGAAGAATACACGGATACCGATCAGATCGGTCATGTATTTGTAATAATTGCTCCGGTTCAGATCTTTGAATTTCTCCGGATCTTCTTTTCTTTTTCGTATGATCTTCTCTAAAAGATGTCCCGGATTTTTGGTACGGTAGCGGTAGGAATGGATTCCCGCCCGCTCAATATCATAGAGATAATCGTTGACAAAGTCTTTGCCGATCCCACGAAGTTTTTCTTCTTTTAACAGATAATCATCATAGATCGCTGCCAGCTCTTCCCAGGAAATGTCAGCTGCCTTAAAATCGTCTTCGTCAATGTTATACGCTTTTAAGAACGCCATTTTATCAACCATCTGCCTTCCCCCTTTTCTATATGTCCTCTCGAAGCCTTTCATGCACCTGCCTTTGTGGCCGATTTTCCGCCAGTCGCACCCAAATTTCATCAACATACGCGCCGCGTATGCCTCAGAAATATGGGCACAACTGACAAAAAATCTTCTCACAAAATCAGGCACAGAAAGACTCCGAGCGAACATTTTTTCTCACAAATCTATAAATCCTATTTACAAACCCGCGCTATCATTCCAACTCAAACGCCCCAGTATACAACTGATAATACTTTCCTTTCTCCTCGATCAGCTTATCATGGCTGCCGCGCTCGATGATGTGGCCCTGTTCCAGTACCATGATCACATCAGAGTTTCGTACTGTGGACAGTCTGTGTGCAATGACAAATACAGTGCGTCCCTGCATCAGGGCGTCCATTCCGCGCTGTACGATAGCCTCTGTACGTGTATCAATAGAGGATGTTGCCTCATCTAAGATCATAACCGGCGGGTCTGCAGCGGCTGCTCTGGCAATGGAGATCAGCTGTCTCTGTCCCTGAGATAAATTCTCACCATTTCCGGTAATAACAGTCTCATAACCTTCCGGCAGACGTGTGATAAAGTCATGGGCACCAGCCAGTTTTGCTGCTCCGATGCACTCGTCATCTGTTGCATCCGGGTTACTGTAGCGGATATTTTCCATTACAGTACCTGTAAACAGGTTGGTATCCTGTAAAACAATACCCAAAGAATGGCGCAGATCCGACTTTTTGATCTTCCTGATATTAATGCCATCATAACGGATGGTTCCATCAGAAATATCATAAAAACGATTGATCAGATTAGTGATAGTAGTCTTTCCGGCACCAGTCGCACCTACAAAAGCTACCTTCTGGCCAGGTTCTGCATACAGTGTAATATTATGAAGAACTGTCTTACCAGGATCATAACCAAAATCTACATTTTCAAAACGTACATCACCTGTCAGCCTGGTATAAGTAACCGTTCCGTCACTGTGGGGATGTTTCCATGCCCAGACACCAGTACGTTCTTTGTGCTCTGAAAGAGTTCCGTCAGGATTTTCCACTGCATTTACCAGTGTTACATATCCTTCATCTTCCTCCGGCTTTTCATCTAACAGGCCAAAAATACGCTCTGCACCTGCCATACCCATAACAACTGCATTGATCTGCTGGGAAACCTGGTTGATATTTCCTGCAAACTGTTTGGTCATGTTTAAGAACGGCACTACGATACTGATAGAAAATGGCAATCTGGAAATGCTGAAATTAGGCACCTTAAGCATCAGGAATAAGCTTCCTGCAAGAGCAACTGCCACATACAGCAGGTTACCGATGTTATTTAAAATAGGACCCAGTGTATTGGCGTATTTATTTGCCTGTTCCGCTACATGGAACAGCTCATCATTAATAGCATCAAAAGCCTTTTCGCTTTCTTCTTCATGGCAGAACACCTTAATGACCTTCTGGCCATTCATCATTTCTTCCACAAAACCTTCTGTCTTACCAATAGCTTTCTGCTGCTGGATAAAGAATTTTGCAGAACTTCCCCCTACTTTCTTTATAATATGCAGCATGAGCACAACACCTGCAACTACCACCAGTGCCATCCAGATACTATAGTAAAGCATGACGCAGAATACTGTAGTTACCATAACAGCAGAATTTAAAAACTGCGGAATACTCTGGGAGATCAGCTGACGCAGCGTGTCAATATCATTGGTGTAGTAACTCATAATATCCCCATGATTATGAGTGTCAAAATATTTTACAGGAAAATCCTGCATACTGTTGAACATTTTTTCACGCAGCTTCTTTAAAGTTCCCTGAGTGATCTCAGCCATTTTCCGGTTATAGAAGATAGAAGCCGCCAGCGCCAGACCATAAAGTGTAAGAAGGATACCTGTATAACGCAGGATCTCATCCTTGCAGCCATTCCAGTCACCAGACTGCCAGTTCTGTTCTACCACAGCAATAACCTTCTGCATAAAAACTGCCGGAATAGAACCTACAATAGCATTAAATAAAATACCTATGAGTACCAGAGGCATCAGCACCGGGAAAAATCCGAAAATGGTGCGGATCAGGCGCAAAAACGTCTTTTTTCCAGCCTTTGCCACGGCTTTTCCATTATTCTTCATCCTGACCGCCTCCTTTGTTCTGTGATTCATATACTTCCCTGTAGATCGGGCTGGCTTTCATCAGTTCTTCGTGATTTCCAACTGCCTGGATCTTTCCGCCATCCATTACAATAATATGATCGGCTTCCTGAACAGATGAAATACGCTGTGCGATAATGATCTTTGTAGTCTCAGGGATAAATTCCTTAAATCCGCTCCGGATCATTGCATCTGTCTTTGTATCTACTGCACTGGTAGAATCATCTAAGATCAGGATCTTCGGCTTCTTAAGCAGCGCTCTGGCAATACAAAGTCTCTGCTTCTGACCACCGGAAACATTGGCACCGCCCTGCTCAATATAAGACTTGTACTTGTCCGGGAAACGGAGAACAAATTCATCTGCCTGAGCCAGTTTGCAGGCATGAGCCATTTCCTCAGGAGTGGCATTCTTATCGCCCCAGCGCAGGTTTTCTTCAATAGTACCTGAAAACAGGATATTCTTCTGTAAAACAACAGCAACCTGGTTTCGCAGTGTCTTAAGGTCATATTCCCTTACATCTCTTCCCCCCACCTTTACCACACCTTCTGTTGTATCATACAGACGGGAGATCAGCTGGATCAGAGTAGACTTGGAAGAACCGGTTCCACCGATAATACCAATAGTCTCACCGGAATTAATATGAAGGTTAATGTTCTCCAGAGCGTTTCTCTCTGCCTTTTTAGAATATTTAAAGCTTACATTTTCAAAATCAACAGAACCGTCCTTTACCTCGTAAACCGGATTTTCCGGATTTACCAGACTGCTCTTTTCTTCCAGAACTTCTACGATTCGCTTTGCAGACTCAGAAGCCAGTGTGATCATAACAAAGACCATGGACACCATCATAAGACTGCTTAAGATCTGGAAACTATAGGTTAAAAGAGCGGAAAACTGTCCTACATCCAGATCCAGTCCCCGGCTGGTGATAATGGTATAGGAACCAAAAGACAGCACAAAGATCGTAACTGTATACAGGCAGAACTGCATCAGCGGATTGTTAAATGCAAGGATCTTTTCTGCACGGGTAAAATCACCGCACACATCTTCTGCTGCGCGGTCAAACTTCTCTTTTTCATACTCCTCCCGCACATAAGATTTCACAACACGGATGCCCTTAATATTTTCCTGAACAGAATTATTTAAAGCATCATATTTGTTAAATACAGCGCGGAACAGCGGCATGACCAGACGGATAATGGAAAAAAGGCCAATTCCCAGTATGGGCACTACAATGATAAAAATACATGCCATTCTGCCGCCCATGATAAAGGCCATGACAAAGGCAAAAACAAGCATTAATGGTGCACGGATGGCAATGCGGACGATCATCATATAGGCCATCTGTACATTGGTTACGTCTGTAGTCAGGCGGGTAACTAAAGAGGAAGATGAAAACCGGTCAATGTTTTCAAAGGAAAAGTCCTGGATCTTATAGAACAGGTCCTTTCTCACGTTCTTTGCAAATCCGCAGGAAGCAGTGGCACAGGCATTACCTGCTGCAATACCGAATATAAGGGAAAGTGTTGCCATAACGACCAACACCAGTCCATACATGGCGATCTCACTGAAACCGGCACCTGCCTTCATCCGGTTTACCAGCTGTGCAATGATAAATGGAATGATACACTCCATTACCACTTCCAGGGATACCATCAAAGGTGCTTTCAGGGATGCCTGCTTATACTCACGGATGCATTTTGATAAAACTTTTAGCATAGTAGGTAAAATACTCCTTTCTGTAAACAATAAGAACAGGACGCCCGCAGTGCGAACGTCCTGAATGCTTTCTTCAGTACTTATACTGAAACATGTGCATTTTAGGCTACTCTTAATCATAACCTAAATCTACTCTTCTTTACAAGAGTAAAATAATGAACTTTTTGTGAAATAAATATTAATCTAAGGCCTCATTTAAACCTTCTGTTCCCTCTAAGGCAAATCTTCCCTGTCTGATCAGTGTGATCCGGCTGCCGTCTTTTCCCACAGCCACAATATCTCCCAGTTCACAATAAGGAACTGTAATATCCGTATGGCAGCTGAAATATGCCTTTGACATATCCTCTTTTCTTAAAAGGGATATCTCGTTATCTCTGGCGATCACTTCCTTACCATCCGGATTATACATAGGAGAATCTTCTGCAAAGCTGTAGCAGGTATCTCCTACTGCAAAGTGGGGACCGGTTTTTTCTGCAATAAGGATCGGGAGCTTACTTCCGATCTGGTATTTCTGGGCCATTGCATAAGCTGTAGTATTAGTTCCAATGGCAAATTCCCCCAGTGGAAGCCAGCTGTGACCACGCATGATCACCTGCTTTACCAGATCTTTTCCCTGTTCCTCAGATTCCGGGAAGTTTCCGCAGCCAAACTCTGTCACTTTTCCGTCCTTAAATACCATACGCAGGTCTTTAAAGAGATAATCTTCCACATAAACCTCTTTTACATGAAGAAGGCCTTCTGTGCCTGTAAGCACAGGAGAGGTAAATACTTCTCCCAACGGAATATTTACATCGGATACGCAGTTTTCAAAATTAGTCTGCTTTTCAGGGTCGGTCAGCGTATGAAGCTGCACCTTCATGGAAGTTTCATTTCCATCCCGTCCTGTGATCTCCACATAGTCCGCCTTGTCTAAGGCATCGATCAGCTTCTGCTGGATCTTCTGGTATTTTTCGTAGTCCAGTGTGTTGATGGCAATGGTCTCACGGAAAATGTCCTCAAAATCCAGTCCGATCTCCGGCTTCGGGAAAGCAATAATAGTAAAGCTGGTTTCATCTCCCGGCATATACTGGTTGATGACCTGGCGTGACTCATTTGCATAAGCTAGTGTCAGCTCCTGTTGATGGTCATTTAAAGCAAGTGCCGTCTTCTTATTTACTGGTGTAAAGCCTTCTTCCCCAAAGGTCTCTACTACAGCAGGGCCGGCACACCAGGAAGCCAGTTCACTGTACTGCTCATAAGCAGCCTTTAAAATAGAAAGTTTTCTCTCTTTAAAGGCATTTCCCATATAAAGGGCGCTGTCATAGCGGTGATCATAATCATACTGCTTGTTGGCAGAAGCACCAAAATAGCCTCGTTTTCCGTTTGGTCTGCGGTTTAAGGACTCTACAGCAGCACGATAGAAGATGGGGTCCAGTCCCATTTTCTGGAAATTTTCCACTGCTTTGCGGATCATCCGCTCAAAGCCAAGCTGATATTCTACAACCACCGTCTTCTTTTTGGTAATGTCTCTTCCCATAACAGAAAAGCCTTTGCGGTAACCTTCTGTATAGGTATCTGCCATTTTATCCACAGTCTCCTGAGGAAGGGTGTTCATAAAAGCAGCCAGCTTTAACTCAGACTCTGAGATATACTCACCAAACTCATATAAATAGGAAAGATCATTTAAGTCACTTTCCATAATGATATCTTTTGCAAAAGAAAGTTTCGGGTCCAGTCCTT
>ULTY01026722.1_pt1 | contig 12282 bp, 8 predicted proteins | sample 1958021 | NCBI WGS metagenome assembly ULTY01 (sample SAMEA4835746, study PRJEB28245) | human gut metagenome | biome: gut microbiome; material: fecal sample | place: Denmark | collected 2008 | reverse complement strand
TAACATAAAAATAAATCCCCAAATTAGGGGATTTATTTTATATTATTTAGCAGTTGAAAATAATTGTGAAAAATTATTTACATAATCATCTTCAGCTAATTTTTGACAAAATACTGAAATTCCAACAGTGCGATGACTTCTTTTTACAATATTCTCATTATGAGAAGATGATGCAAACCAATCATTACATACCTGTTCTGCACTTTGTTGACCTTTTGCAAGATTTTCTGCATCAGTTTGTGCATATGCATAAAGATCAGTAATTGCTCTCTTTCCATTTGGTCTAGTGTGTGAATAAGAATAAGTAATTTCAATTGCTCTTGTGTTAGCTGCATCTTGAAGTGGAGTATCATCTCCTGCTAATGATAGAAGTGGAATTCCTCCAGCATAATATGCTCTCTTCTCATTAATAATTTCAAGAATTTTATCTCTCATTTCCAGATCAAAGTGTCCAACAACTGTTGTTGTTTTTCCATTTCCAAGATCAATTGTATACTCTTGATCATTAAATTCTTTCTTCTCAGCACCACATTCACTACATTTATAATAGATATATTGTAAATTTCTACCAGTTTCTGTATAGGAATGATTTTCAGGATTTAAATCAAGTTCTACTGTTTTTGTCTCATCACATCTTGTACATTGATATTTATCATAACCTTTTACAATACAAGTAGAATCTTTGTGATCGGTCTTTTTGCTAAAATCATGTCCAAGTTTTTCAATTGGGATTTGATAAGAATCTCCACATCTTGTACAGGTGTATTCATAGTAACCATCTTCTGTACATGTTGCATCAACAGTTTTTGTCAACTTATAGTCATGTCCAAGTTTAGGGATTTCTGTTTTATAACTATCTTTACACATTGTACAGGTGTATTCATAATAACCATTTGCAATACATGTTGCATTAACAGTTTTTGTTAACTCATAATTATGAGAAATTAAATCAAATTCATGCTTTTCTTTTTCATTACATCTCGTACATTGATAAAGATCGTATCCTTTTTCAATACAAGTAGAATCCTTATGATCTACTTTCTTGCTAAAATCATGTCCTAGTTTCTTATCAGTTACATTCTTATATGAATCACTACATCTTGTACAAGTAAATTCTTTGTAACCATTTTCTGTACATGTTGGATTAACAGTTTTGCTTAACTCATAATTATGTCCAAGTTTTTTGATTACTTTTTTATAAGAATCTCCACATTTTGTACATTGATATTCATAATAACCATCTTCTGTACATGTCGCATCAACAGTATTACTTAATTTATAATTATGTTCAACCTTTGCAATAGTCTCTTTATAAGAATCTCCACATCTTGTACATTGATATTCATAATAACCATCTTCTGTACATGTTGCTATTACAACATTAATTAATTCATAATCATGTCCGAGCTTCTCCTGAGTGGTTTTAGTATAACTGTCTTTACAGTTTGCGCAAGCATATACTTCATAACCATCAGAGGTACAAGTCGCATCTACCTTTTTGGACACTTGATAGTTGTGACCTGTCTTTGGAAGTTTCTCCTGATAGGACTTATTACACATAGAGCAGGAGTACTCTTTGTAACCATCAGCAGTACAGGTGGCTTTTACAGTTTTACTTAACTGGTAGTTGTGGTCAACGAGGGCTAATTCCGTCTTTTTTGTTTCGTCGCATCTACTGCACTGGTAGAGATCAAAACCTTTTACAGTACAGGTAGAATCCCTGTGATCAATTTTTTTACTGAAGTCGTGTCCGAGCTTCTTCTGTGTAGTTTTAGTATAAGTGTCCTTACAGTTTGAACAAGTATATACGTCATATCCATCCGCAGTACAGATTGCGTCTACTTTCTTGGATACTTGATAGTTATGTCCTGTCTTTGGTAACATTACCCGATGTGTTTCTTCACATTTGGAACAAGTATACTCTTGATATCCATCTGTTGTACAGGTTGCATTTACTGTCTTTGTAAGTTTTACAGTCTCTCCACCATTTGGATATCCGCAAGTCAGTTCACCAGATTCTGCAAGATGATACCACAGATCTCCTGTTGTGATCCAACCTGTTTCCATATAACCACTCGTATTAAAGTGATACCACTTGGAATTGATTTCTTTCCATTTGTCTGTTGGATAGGAACCATCTGCATTTTGATACCACCAGCCAGTGTTGTCTTTCTGCCAACTTCCGGTTGTCTGTGTCTTCCCTGGAATGTAGATTCCATTCGCATCCACATAATAGACGCCACCGTCAACCCATTCATTTGTTGCCATTGCTCCACTGGACTTCAAATAATACCAAACATTACCGCTTTGCAGCCATCCGGTTCTCATGTCTCCACCGGCATTCAGATAATACCAGTCTCTACCAATTTTCTGCCAACCAGTCTGCATTGCTCCACTGGAGTTAAGATAGTACCAGGTATTTCCAAGCTGTAACCAACCGGTCTGCATATAGCCGTTTCCGTCAAAATGGTACCAACTTCCATTAATATACTGCCACTGGTTTCTTGGATAAGAACCATCTGCATTCTGATACCACCAGCCGGTGCTGTTTTTTATCCACTGTGCCTGCGTCTTCCCTGGAATGTAGATTCCATTCGCATCCACATAATAGACGCCACCGTCAACCCATTCATTTGTTGCCATTGCTCCACTGGACTTCAAATAATACCAGGTACTTCCAAGCTGTAACCAACCGGTCTGCATATAGCCGTTTCCGTCAAAATGGTACCAACTTCCATTAATGTACTGCCACTGGTTTCTTGGATAAGAACCATCTGCATTCTGATACCACCAGCCAGTAGTGTTTTGTTTCCACTGTGCCGGTTCCTGAGCATATGCTACAATCTGCTGATCCAATGTTTGAAGATCTGTGGGTTGAACTACAGGAGTTTCGCTTTGCATTTCGTTCTGTACTTCTGTCGCATCTTCTGCTAATACTGCCAATGGTGATTGGACACACATCGCAACACAGGTCAGGATTGAGAGACCATTTTTTAAATACTTTTTCATTTCTCTTTCCCTTCATTTTTATTTAATTTAGGTTACAAATTTATTATATCAGAATCTATGAAGTACTTGTATTAATTTTTTCTGTAAGCAAATCTCGGCAGTCCGCCTTCTTCCGGTACTTTTACAGAACCCTGGATGAGAGGCAGTGCATAGTCAATGAACTGCTGTCCGATATCGGAACCATTTTCTGTGATCCAGTCTAAAGGAACTGTTTTCTCCTGATTACAGATGAGATTTACATCTTCTGGAGCGTAAGTAATGTGGTAATCCGCATCGTCTGTACGGTGGAAGGCGATCATCATTCCTGTTGTTCCCTTCAGTGCAGTCTGTACACCGAAAGAACCGGAAGCAATCGCTTCTTTTTCGTCTGTCGCAGAGAGCATAGCGGAAGAACAACGCTGGTTGACATTGAGTTCGATAGAACGAACTTTTACGCCAAGGCGGTCTTTCACGAGGTTTTCCAGATATTTTCCGGAGCCTGTCAGCATTTTATGTCCGAAGGTGTCTACGCCTACATCACTTGCAAGCTCGCAGACAAACTTACCGTTTCCGTCATTAATTCCTTCGGAAATGCAGACAACCAGGTTGGAAGTATGCTCGAAAGCTTTCTGAACATCTGCAAGGAACTGTTCCTGATCAAATGCAACTTCCGGAAGATAGATGAGAACCGGATTGTCGCCTTCGAATTTACGGGCAAGGACACTGGCAGCAGCCAGCCATCCGGCATGACGTCCCATGATCTCAACGATTGTAACGGATTTTTTATTATCATAAACAGAAGCGTCGATCGCAATCTCACGAACAGTGGACGCTACATATTTGGCAGCACTTCCGAATCCCGGTGTATGGTCTGTCAGGACAAGGTCATTGTCGATCGTCTTAGGGATTCCAATGAAACGGATCTCGCTGTTTACAGTCTCAGCATAGCGGGAAAGCTTGCTTACTGTATCCATGGAATCATTTCCACCGATGTAGAAGAAGTAACCGATATTGTACTTCTCAAATTTCTCAAAGAGCTGCGGATAGACAGCGTCTGTCAGGTCTTCAGGAAGTTTGTAACGGCAGGAACCAAGATAAGATCCCGGTGTTGTCTTGATCAGTTCAAGCTCACCGTTCGCTTCTAAAGGTTTCATATCCATCATATTCTCATTCAGGAAACCTTCGATTCCGTTGATCATTCCATAAATTGTTCCAATGACATCCTCACGATTCAGTGCTTCGTAAACAACCCCATAAAGGCTGGCATTAATAACTGCGGTTGGTCCGCCGGACTGTCCGACGATTGCATTCTTCTTCATAAAGTTTCTCCTTTGGTTTAAGTTGAGATAGTCGATTTCTGTTGTCAATATATTCTAAGAACTCAATAATATATTAATGATTCGTTATTACTATAGCTGAAAAAAAGAAAATTTACAACAATAAGTCGAAAAGATGATATAATGAGCGTAAAAGAAAAGGAAGCGACGCCAAAGGCGGCATTTACTTTTCTTACGCCATTATCGAATGAACAGCCTGTGTAACAGGCGGTAGATCGCGGTTAGCGCGGGTTCATGAGATAGTCAAACGTAAAAGAAAAGGAAGCGACGCCGTAGGCGGCATTTTAAAATGGAGGAAAAACCATGAAATATATTTCATTTGCAATTCCATGTTATAATTCAGAGGCATATATGGAAAAGGCAATCAATTCTATTCTTGTTGGGGGCGAGGATGTTGAGATCATTGTAGTGAATGACGGATCAAAAGATGGAACTCAGGAAATCGCAGAACGATATCAGGAAAAATATCCGACGATTGTAAAAGCAGTCGCGAAACCGAACGGTGGACACGGAGATGCAGTGAACTGTGGACTGGAGCATGCGACAGGAAAGTATTTTAAGGTTGTAGATAGTGATGACTGGGTAGACGAGGAAGCATTGCTGAAGGTCCTTGATACGATCAAAGGATTTGTAAAAGATGAGTCTGAAGTAGATATGGTCATTGCGAACTATGTATATGAGAAGGTTGGCATGACACATAAGAAAGTTATCCGTTACGATAACGTTCTTCCGGAGAATCAGATTTTTAAATGGGAGGACATCGGACATTTCCGTCTCGATCAGTATATCTTGATGCACTCTGTTATTTATCGTACAGAGATGCTTAAGCTTTGTCAGTTAGAGCTGCCGAAGCACACATTTTATGTAGACAATATTTATGTATATTATCCGCTGCCACATGTGCGTACACTTTATTACATGAATGTAGATCTTTACAGATATTTCATCGGACGTGAGGATCAGTCAGTCAATGAGAAGGTGATGATCAACAGAATCGACCAGCAGCTTTTCGTAACGAAGAAAATGATTTCTATGTATGAGCTGCGTCTGATCGGAAGCAAGAAGCTGAGAAAATATATGGTGAATTATCTGGCGATCATGATGACAGTTTCTTCTATTTTATGCATTCGCTCTAAGAAGAAAGAGAACCTCGAGAAGAAGAAAGAACTGTGGGCTTATCTGAAGAAAAAAGACTATAGGACTTATATGAAGATCCGTTATGGAATTCTTGGACAGACGATGAATCTTCCGGGAAGATCAGGAAGAAGAGTGTCTTCACTTGCGTATACGGTTGCGAGAAGACTTATCGGATTTAACTAAATAAGAACAGTTACAAAAATTCTATGAATATTTGGGACAGGTGAATTAATAAACCAGTCATGACATATACTGATTTGGATGAATTTAGCTTTTAGAAAAGAGTAGAAGATTTGAAGAAAGGAAGTATATGACATGGCTGTTTTATTTTCAGAAAGCAAGACAAAACAAAATCTGATGCGTGCGTTCGCAGGAGAGGGACAGGCGCGAAACCGTTATACATTTGCGGCGGAGCAGGCACGGAAAGAAGGAAAACCTGCAATTGCAGACATTTTCCTATACACAGCAGACCAGGAGCGGGCACATGCGGGAAGTTACTATGAATTGTTAAAAGAAGCATCAGGAACGAATATCTTTATTGATGGAAGTTATCCGGTAGATGAGACGAAGACTCTGGTTCAGCTGTTGCGTGCGTCAGAACATAATGAGCAGGAAGAGGCGGAGGATGTGTATCCGGCATTTGCAGATGTAGCGAAACAGGAAGGATTCTTTGAGGTAGCAGCAACATTTCAGCAGATTGCAGAGATAGAAGCAGCACATAGCCAAAGATTCCGTAAGATTGCAGATAGCCTGGAGAATAACACGTTTTATATGTGTGAAAATGCGGATGGAACAAAAAAATGGATCTGTACAAATTGCGGTCACATCTACGAAGGGAAAGAAGCACCCGCATTATGTCCGGTATGTAAGCACCCACAGGGATATTTTCTTCCTGGTTTTCTTGATTTGCACATTGGATTTTAGGCAATGAGGCATTTCAGAAGTTTTTGAAAAAACGGGCAGATTTATAAAAGAGTATAAAAAAATCCATGATATCTCATCAGGCAGTAAGTGATATCATGGATTTTTCCATTTTTATCATCTGGTCCGAAGATACGGAAGTTTTTATTTTCTTTGTTTAGCTCAAAATATCACGGATATATATATCCGCCAAGTTCAATCATATCCTTTGCTTTTGTCTTGCCAGGCTGAACATCGATTCCGTAAGAAAGATTTCCTGAGATAACGTCTGTTTCTCAAGGCATGTTTTTTCTTCGTTCATGTCATACCTCTTTCTTAAAATGAAATGTTATTTTTTTAACCAACGTTAGAATAGCACATAGGAAAATGGACGTAAAATAGGAATTTAGTATTAAAACCATAACAATTTGATATGGATAATTGTTTTACATGGACAAATGTATTGAAAATAGGTATACTCAATGCAAACACAGTTATAAAGTTATAAGCGAAAAATAGAAATCTGTACAAGGGAGCAGGCGATAAATAAAAACAATGAATTGTCTGGCTTGTATATCGAGATTATGACAGAAGCAAAGGTATCTGTTGCAAGAAACGGTAAAGAGGCTCTGAAGAGAGAAGACGCAAAGAGATCCCAATCATTGTAATGACTGCGAATGTATTTGCAGAGGGCAGGAGAAAGTCAAAAGAAGCCGGAGTGAATGAACATTTATCAAAACCAGTGAATGGACAGGTGTTGTTTGCTACGCTGACAGTATAAGAATAAAGGAAGCGAAAAAAATTGTTAGAAAAATTAAGAGAACTTGGAATCCGGGAGAATCTGATCGAGGAGATTCAGGCATTCCGAAAAAACTATCCGGTTGAAGACGGATATAAAGCAAGGGTTCCGCAGTCGGAACAGTTCTATTATGGAAAAGAAGTGTGGGAACAGGCAATCACAGCTATATTGTGTGGTGAGAACCTTCTATTGGTAGGACATAAGGCGACCGGAAAGAATCTTTTTGCAGAGAATCTGGCCGGGGTGTTCGGAAGACCGCGCTGGGACGTCTCTTTTCATGTGAATATGGATGCGGCATCTCTGATCGGCATGGATACATTCCGGGACGGTAAAGTATCCTTCCGACCAGGACCGGTATACACGACGGCGAAAGCAGGAGGTTTTACTGTTTTAGATGAGATCAATATGGCAAAAAGTGAGGCAATGGCGGTTCTTCATGCGACATTGGACTTCAGAAAGACAATTGATGTCCCGGGATATAACCGGATTGAACTGCATCCTGCAACCCGCTTTATTGCCACAATGAATTATGGGTATTCAGGAACGAAAGAACTGAATGAGGCGCTGGTTTCCAGATTTGCAGTGATTCAGATGCCGATGATTTCACAGGAAAGTCTGGTGAAGTTAATCCGGAAACAATATCCGAAGATCCGGGAGAATGCAGCAGGGGAATTTGCATCGGTGTTCTTAGATCTGCAGAAAAAATGTGAAAATGCGGAAATCTCTTCGAAAGCGTTGGATCTGAGGGGACTTCTTGGGGCAATCGGTCTGATGGAGAAAGGACTTGAGGTTCATACAGCATTGGATATGGGAATCACGAATAAGTCTTTTGATCCGTATGAGCAGACGTTAATTAGGGATACGATTCATGCAAGAATTTCACGGAAAACAGAGAAAAAAGATTTGTTTGAGAGATAGATGATCTGAAATTAGAAAACAGCAGCTGACAGAGGTAAGGGGCTGTAGGAAAGCAGAAATGGATAAGGTGACGGTAGTGGAAGAACAGGAGTTAAGAGAAGAAAAACGGGCACGGAATCTGATATGGGCAGCGGCAGAAAACTATGGGTTTGAGCCGCTGTTTCTTGCATTTACATTGGATGGAAATGCAGATCTGTATCTGAATATGATCATTGGGCTGACTTACAAGTGGTATGAACAGGAGAAAATAGATGATTTTTTCAATCAGCTTAATGGGAAAAATCAGGAATTATATGAAGGCCTTTTATGGATTGGTCTTGAAAATGCGTTGTATCAGAAAGAACGGTCCAAGCGGTCTGCACTGGATGAGCTGCGGGAAGAATATGCTAGAGAGAGCCTGAAAAGATATCGGAATTATAAAGAATATTCCAGAATAGATCAGTTTCGCAACGCACATTGCCGGGAAATTCTTGGACAAACTTCGGGGCTGAAGGCAGAAGACGAGAAGATACTTCAGGCATTTGCCTTCTCCGGGAAAATGACAACAGAGCAGCTCCTTGACAGGACAAAAGAAATCTTGTGGAACTATTTTTCCTATCGTCCGACTGTGATGAAAAGAGAAGAAGGCACTTATTTCTTGCAGAAAGTGGTGGGCGCATTTCATTCTGTTGGAAAAGTAAGTGCAACTTATGTGCGGGCGAAGAATTATGAAGATAAGAATGCTGTTATGGATGGAAAGTCTGGAACCACAGAACGGGGAAAACATTATTTTCTACAGTTTTCTCTCCATAAAGCTCCGGAAGAAGCCAGACAGTATGTAGAAGCCTGCTTTGGAAAAAGCATCTATACAGAACAGCAACAGAAAAAAATAGAACGCAGGCTATGTGTCGGGAACCATAAAAACAGTCATCTGTTATTCACAAAAGGGATGACAGCAGCGGTGCCGGGAATAGAAAAGGAGAAGAAAGAAAGTCATGAAACAGGAACTTTCAGAAAAGAACAGAAGGAAATCAGAGAATTCCAGAATGATTCCGCAAGACAGTATGAAAAAAACAAAAGGTATTTTGAAACCAACCGTACAGTCTATCAGAACAGCATCCGGAGACTTACAGAGAAACTGAGAATCTGTCTGGAAACACATGACGAGACCTTTCCGACAATGGCGACCCACGGGAAGATTAATCCTTCCAAGGTATGGAAAGCTGTGTATCTGGATAATCCAAGAGTGTTTGAAAGAAAAGAAGAAATAGAGATTCCGGGATTCTCGGTGGACATACTGATCGATGCATCCTCTTCAAGAAAACAGATGCAGGAGAAGATTGCGGCGCAGGCTTATGTGCTGGCCAGAAGTCTGGAGCAATGTGGAATTCCTGCGCAGATTTACTCTTACTGTAGTATCCGGGGATACACGGTTATACGGATTTTCAAAGAATATAATGAAAAACGAAATGAAGATGAGTTATTCCGATATGTTGCAGCAGGAAATAACAGGGACGGACTTGCGCTGCGAGCGGCAGGGCATCTGATGGAAATGAGTGAGAAGTCAAGAAAAATACTGCTAGTATTGACCGATGCCAGTCCACAGGATGACCAGGATGCCGGGGAAGGTGCATTCTATAAGAATAAAGAATATACGGATCTGCTGGCGGTTCAGGATACGACCAGGGAAGTACAGGAGTTAAAGAGGAAAGGGATTCAGGTAATTGGAATCTTTATGGGATCTGAGCGTGGCGGTCAGGTAGCAGGGAAGATTTTTGGACGAAATCTGGTGAAGATTAAGATGATTGGGGAATTCTCCGATGCAGTAGGAAAAGTATTGCAGGAAGTGATCGGCGGATAAGCGTTTCAAGAGTATGTGAAACTTTTTCTGTAAATAGCTAATAACAGCAAGGTCTTCTATGGTAAGATATAAATCATAGGAGGCCTTTTATTATGGCAAGAAGAGAAAAGAAGCCTGTACACAAAGTAGTAATGACAGAGGGAAAGCGAAACATCATTCAGCAACTTCTTCAGGAGTATGATATTGATGTTCCACAGGACCGTAAATCAACATTTGAGCCACAGATTGTAAAGAAACGTCAGAAGGATATTTCTGATATTGATCAGAAGATTATTTCCATGTATGCAAAAGAGATGACGACCCGGCAAATATCCGAAACCATCGAAGATATCTACGGTTTTGAGACATCAGAAGGTTTTATTTCAGACGTTACAGATAAAATTCTGCCTCAGATCGAAGACTGGAAAAATCGACCGTCGGATGAAGTATATCCAATCCTTTATATAGATGCCATCCATTATTCCGTACGCGATAATGGAGTGCTCAGAAAGCTGGCTGCCTACGTCATTCTTGGCATCAACACAGAAGGAAAAAAAGAGGTTCTTTCAATCACTGTCGGTGATAATGAAAGTTCAAAGTACTGGCTGTCTGTTCTGAATGAGCTGAAGAATTGTGGTGTAAAGGATATCCTGATTATCTGCGCTGACGGTCTTAGTGGCATTAAAGAGGCAATTGTCGCTGCATTTCCAAAAACAGAGTATCAGAGATGTATTGTACATCAGGTAAGAAACACGCTAAAATATGTTCCGGATAAGGAAAGAAAAGCGTTTGCTTCCGACCTAAAAACGATTTACCATGCTTCCGATGAAGAGAAAGCTAGACTGGCTCTAGATCGTGTTACTGAAAAATGGACCGCAAAATACCCGAATTCTATGAAATGCTGGTATGATAACTGGGATGCAATAACGCCGATTTTCAAGTTTTCACCGGATGTCAGAAAGGTTATTTACATGACCAATGCAATTGAAAGTCTGAATTCTACCTACCGTAAGCTCAACCGTCAGAGAAGCGTATTTCCAAGTGATACAGCACTTCTGAAAGCCCTGTATCTGGCAACTTTTGAAGCCACAAAAAAATGGACTATGAGCATTAGAAACTGGGGACGGGTCTACGGTGAACTCAGCATTATGTACGAGGGAAGACTCCCGGAATAGCAGAATCTGTATGCATGATGAGAAGGACGTTTTTGACGTCCGCTCTTGACATGCCCGAAATCATGTCGTATATATAAAACAAGAGCTGGAAGCTCTAATTTAATACTTCCAGCTCAATCATTATCATAGAAGAATCATATTTACAGACTTTTCTTCATAGTCTCGTTTCAAAGTTCCCTGTCCTTCCCAATAAAGAAAAGTGCAATCGTATCCGGTCCGACATGGCTTCCGGTACAGAAATCATAAGAAGTATTTATAAAATCACGCACTTTGATTTTCTGTTGGATCTTGTCCATGATGTAAAGCGAATCTTCATATGCATCTGCGTGTGCGATCCCGAGAATCTGCTTTTCTGGCTCTACAATGTTGTCACAGACCAGATTGACCAGTTCGTTCAGTGCGGATTTACGTCCGCGACAGTTCTTGTAAAAAACGATATAGCCATCTTTGTTTCCACGTAAGATTGGTTTGATCTTAAGAACATTTCCGATGGTGGCAACGCTTCCTTTGATTCTTCCGGTGCGAGAAAGATATTTTAAATCCCCGACAGTGAAGACTCCGTTCATTTTTCCAACATAATATTCCAAAGTATCAGCGACCTCATCCACAGACATTCCTTTGGTACGCATCTCGCTTGCATAGACGGCAAGGATTCCCTGGGCAAGTGAGGCATTGAGAGAGTCGACCAGACGAATCTTGTGTTTCTCTCCGAATTCATCTAACAGCTCTTCCGAAGCTAATCTTGCGGAATTGTAAGTACCACTGATATTTTTACTCAGTGAGAAATATAATACATCCTGGTCTGCTTCGAGTGCGCTTCGAAATGCTTCCTCAAAGGCAGCAGTGCTGATCAGTCCGGTTTTGATTTCGCAGCCCCTGCTCATGGCCTGATAGTATTCGGTTCCTTTCTGACGTTCTTCCTCTGGTGAAAGATCCGGGTCAAAACAGGTAATCTCTTTGCCGTCAACAAGATTGACGAAAGAAATCACGTTAATATCATATTGTTTTGCAGTTACAGCCGGCAGATTGGCTGCCGAGTCAACAAAAATCTGAAACATAGTATCGTTATCCTTCTATCCCTGTTTATTTTTGCAGTAAAAAATTTTAGAGCAATAATATAAATTCTAACACTGAATGTAAAGGAATGCAATTAAGAGAAAATAAAATCGATTTGCCTTAGTCTAGTAATAAAATTATAAAATTTTAGAA
>ULTY01022237.1_pt1 | contig 12282 bp, 9 predicted proteins | sample 1958021 | NCBI WGS metagenome assembly ULTY01 (sample SAMEA4835746, study PRJEB28245) | human gut metagenome | biome: gut microbiome; material: fecal sample | place: Denmark | collected 2008 | reverse complement strand
AAAATGAATTACCGGGAATTAGACGAACTGGTCGTTCAGTTAAAAAAGATATTTGACGTAGTCCGCCTTGTAGATGTAGATAAGACAGAAGTTGTCATGCCGGAACAGTCCCATGCCTGCTATGCAGTCTGGAACAGGCAGGAGCGGTGTGAAAACTGTATCTCTGCCAGAGTCGTTGCCCAGAGGTGCCAGCTGACAAAGATCGAATTTGTAGACTCCAAAATATATCTTGTGATCTCTCACTATGTGGAAATCGATGGAAAGGGATATGCTTTAGAGATGGTAACAGAGATCCGGGATGAGCTGCTTTTTGGAGCTTATGGACGGAGTGAGCTGATCGAGAAGATCGAGCAGTATAACAATAAGATATATCGTGATCCCCTTTCCGGTGCTTTTAACCGGAGATATTATGAAGAGCAGGCCTGCCATATGGTATATATGGACGGTGTTGCCATGATCGATGCAGATGATTTTAAGGAGATCAATGATAAATATGGACATATGGTAGGAGACCTGGCGCTGAAAGCCTATACAGAAGGTGTCTTCTCCGTGATCCGAAGTACAGACATACTGATCCGCTATGGCGGTGATGAGTTTGTCTTACTGATCAATCATGTTCTAAAAGATGTTTTTATTGATAAGCTGGAGAGAATATGCAAAGCTGTTTCTGCGAAAAAAGTAGAAGGATATCCGCAGATCCAGTTATCAGTGAGTATCGGAGGCGTCTATAAAGGCGGTCCGGTGAAAACAGCCATTGTCCTTGCGGACAGTGAAATGTATAAAATAAAAAAGTTAAAAAACAGTGTATCTGTTTATGAAGGAGGAGAGTAGTCGTGAGTTTAAAAGAGTGTTATGATAAGATGGGTGCTGATTATGAAGATGTATTATCCAGACTTAGAAGTGAAGTGCTGGTACGCAAGTTTGCTTTGAAATTTCTGGATGATGACAGTTATGCCAATTTAAAGGCAGCGATGGAAAGCGGAAACGCCCCGGAAGCATTTCGCGGCGCTCATACCTTAAAAGGTGTTGCCCAGAATTTAGGATTTGGACCTCTTTATAAGGCAGCAGCAGAAGTAACAGAGAGCCTGCGTCCATCAGAAACAAGCTCCGGTGATATGGAAAAAGCAGCTTAGTTGATGCCTGCAGTAGATGAAGAATATGCACGCACCATAGCTGCTATTAAAGAACTTTAAGTAGTGCAGTTTACAGGAAGTTTTACCGTAAATTTAGATCCAAGGTCCGGCTGGCTGGTCACCTCAATGGTGCCGTCACAGAGACTGAGGATCTTTTTTACTAATGTCAGTCCAAGGCCATTGCCTTCCATGCTGCGGCTGCCTTCTGCCTGGTAAAATTTGTCAAAAATATGTTTTTGCACCTCTTCGGTCATGCCAATGCCGTTGTCCGCAACGACCACATTTACAAAAGAGTCTTCTGCAGTCATTTTTACAGATACAAGACCGCCGGATGGAGTAAACTTAATTCCATTGGAGATCAGATTGGTCCAGATCTGAAAGATCAGGTCTTCGTTTCCATAGAAAGATATTTCCGGAAGATTCAGGTCAATATCAATATTTTTGGCAGACCAGATGGGCTCTAGGGAAAGGACTGCCTGACGAATCTGTTCATCTAAAGAGAAGGTTTTCTTTTCAGAGATGATGGACTGGTTTTCCAGTTTGGACAATTTTAAAATGTTTCCGGTAAGAGTAGAAAGCTGCCGGGAGCTTTTTAAGATCTGTTCTGCGTACAGCTTATTCTGTTCATCCCTGGTAGAAGCAGACAGAAGGGCAGCGTAGCCTTCAATGGCAGCAAGAGGGGTTTTTATCTCATGGGATACATTCTGGATAAAATCAGACTGCAAAGTTTCAATGGAATTTAACTCCTTCACCATTTTATTGAAGTTTAAATTCATCTCCCTGACTTCATACCAGATGTCATTTTCTTTTAACCGCACATCAAAATTTCCTGCAGATACCTGTTCTAAAGCATGGACCAGGTCCTGGATAGGGCGGAAAAAGTGGTGGGAGATGACTGTGGTAATGCACAGGGAGATCAGTGCGGAACTGCAGGTGTTGGTGAGAAAAGGAAACCAGCCCATAGGGGGATGATCCGGACTTAATATGCCTGCGTGGAATAAACACCAGGCAATGCCGGAAAATACGAAAAATCCCAGTGCCTGCACAACAATGATCAAACTGATAAAAATACCCCATAATTTCAGATCTTTCATTCTTTCATCACCGCCTTATATCCAAGTCCACGGACTGTTATGATCTCAAAATCCGGATTATTCTCAAAACGTCTGCGCAGCCGGTTGATATGTACATCAATGGTCTGTAGGTCTGACTCACTGTTGCGCCCCCAGATCTCATCCATTAACTGCATACGGGTAAAGATCTTATTTGGATAGGAGATCAGCTTAAATAGCAGGAAAAATTCCTTCTGGGGAAGCATCTGGGGATCATCTCCCCAGGTTACGGTCAGTGCATCATAATCCAAGATAGTATGAGGCAGAGTAAGCCGTTTATTACTGGCAATGTGTGAACGGCGAAGCAGTGCCCGCACCCTCAATACCATTTCATCTAAATTTACCGGTTTTGTCATATAATCGTCTGTTCCCAGGGAAAAGCCCTTATTTTTAGAAGGAAAATCATCTTTTGCAGTGATCATCAGTACCGGCATGCCGGGGTTGGAATGGCGCAGCAGTTTGGTAAATTCATAGCCGTCCATAACAGGCATTAAAATATCGGTGATCACCAGATCTACATGTTCGTTCTCGATCAGATCCCAGGCTTCGTGTCCATTGTGTACAGTTAAAACCTTAAAACCTTCTTTTTCCAGCACAATGCGGTAAAGCTGGAGCAGGGAGTCTTCGTCTTCTATTACAAGAATGGTCAATATCTGCATGGTAGTTTCTTTGCCTTTCTTCTTTATATATTTTATAGATTGATCCCATTTTGGGCCTGCATCTTCAGATCAGCCTCATTATCATATTCAGCATAGCACATTTTCATGAACATCAGGTGAAATATTGGGAACAAAATAAAAGAATAAGGAAAGAAAGTTCAAAAAGACCTGAATGGAAATGTGAAAAATATGTGATTTCATCTTCAGTTCATCTTCGATTAAGAAAGGGTTCATTAAGTAATGGTATCCTTAGGAAGAATGTTAATGAGAAAAGCAGCGTTTTTTGCTGCGTGGGGAAAGGATAAGAGAAAAGATGAAGAAAAAGATCATAATTGCAGGGATCTGTATTATTGCATTGTGTGCGGTCATCGTACCTAAATTTACGAAACCGAAACAATTTGCCCAGGCAGTGGCTCTTCCTGTTATGGATGCAGAAAAACCTGAGACAGGAGATATCCGGCTGACCACCAGTGTGATCGGTAAGATCGAGCCTTCTGATGTGGTTTATATTTATCCAAAAGCAGCCGGTGATGTAACAGAGGTAAATGTAAAGGCCGGTGATATAGTGACCAAGGGACAGGTTCTTTGCAACATTGATACCAAGCAGGTAGAATCAGCGAAAAATACCATGGATTCAGCGGCATTAACATTACGTCAGGCACAGGAAGAACTTTCACGCCAGCAGCTTTTATATGCAGGCGGCGGACTTTCTGATCAGCAGTACAGCCAGTATCAGAATGCAGTGTCCAGTGCCCAGATAAACTATGACCAGGCAAAATATAACTATGAAACACAGCTGGAATACAGCCAGATCACAGCACCTATGGAAGGTCTGGTAGAGATCTGTAATGTGGAAAATTATGACAATGTATCCCAGGGCAATCTGATCTTTGTTATTTCCGGACAGGGAAGCAGAGTGGTATCTTTCTCCACTACAGAGCGCATCAGAGGCTATCTGAAAGAAGGAGATACCATTGATGTGGAAAAGGACGGACAGACTTATGAAGGTACGGTTTATGAAGTAAGTACCATGGCGGATGAGACTACAGGACTTTACAAGGTAAAGGCTTCTGTGGACGCAGATGTGGTTCTTCCTACCGGTTCTGAAGTAAAGCTGTATGTAACTTCTGAAAAGGCAGAGGGAGTTATGACCATTCCGGTAGATGCTGTTTATTATGAAAATGGCGAACCTTATGTGTATACATATTCAGACGGAAAAGTATGGCAGAAATTTATTGAAGAGGGAATTTTTGACTCCGATATTTTAGAGGTAAAATCCGGTCTTTCTATGGATGACATGGTAGTTACTACCTGGAGCTCTGAGCTGTATGACGGAGCAGAGGTAAGATTAAAAGGGGAAACGACACAGGATGACAGTACCGGTGATGCAGCCGGAGCACCTGCAGGTGGACCAGAAGGGAATGCACCAGGCGGACCGGGAGCTCCCATGACAGGAAACAAGGCACAGTAAGGAGGACGACATAATGAATGGTTTAACAAGATTTGTCCTCAAACGGCCCATTACCACATTGATGGCAGTGCTCTGCCTGATCGTTTTCGGCTACACTTCTGTAACCAGCATGAGCCTGGAAAATATCCCGGATATGGAAATGCCGGTACTTATGGTCATGACCACTTATTCCGGTGCAAGCCCTGAGGACGTAAATGAGATCATTACAAAGCCCATTGAGGACCAGGTGGGAACCTTAAGCGGTCTTAAATCTGTTACATCTAATTCCAGTGAAGGCAGTTCCATGGTCATGCTGGAATACGAATACGGTACTGATACAGATGAGGCATATGATGATCTGAAAAAGAAGGTAGATCTGGTAAAGAACAGTCTTCCTGACAGTGCAGGCGATCCTATGATCATGGAAATGGATATGAACTCCATGCCCTGTGTTACCTTATCCATTGAAAATACCTCCCAGGAAAACCTGTATTCCTATGTAGAAGACAAGATCCAGCCGGAGTTTGAAAAAATTGCCCAGGTAGCAGATGTAAGTGTCCGCGGCGGCTCTGATGAATATATTAAGATCCAGATCATTCCGGAAAAATTAAGCCAGTATAAAATGACCATGGCTTCTGTTGCAGCGGATATTGCAGCAGCAGATATTTCCTATCCTTCTGGTGATACCCAGGTGGGAAGCTTAAAGCTTTCTGTTTCCACCCGTACCACTTATGATACCGTAGATCTGTTAAAAGAGATCCCACTGACCAGTGCAGACGGAAGCACCGTTTACCTGGAAGATGTGGCAGATGTATACACTACAACAGAGGAAAATGACGGTATCGCCCGTTACAATGGAAATGATACCGTATCTCTTTCCATTACAAAGCAGCAGAGTGAAACAGCAGTTTCTGTTTCCAATGCAGTAAAAAAGACAATTGCAAATCTGGAAGGAGCCGATGAAAACTTACATATCATCACAGTACGTGATGATGCAGACAGTATTATAAGCTCTTTAAAGGATGTAGCCCAGACACTGGTCCTGGCGATCATTATCTCCATGATCATTATCTGGCTGTTCTTTGGTGACTTAAAGGCGTCCCTGATCGTAGGTACTTCCATTCCTATTTCCATTTTGTCAGCACTGATCTTAATGAGTTTAATGGGCTTTACCTTAAATACCATTACCATGAGTGCCCTGACACTTGGTGTTGGTATGATGGTAGATAACTCTATCGTTGTTCTGGAAAGCTGTTTCCGTATGACAGCAAAGCGGCGGGGCGGATTTGTAGAATATATGCAGGATGCCTTAGAAGGTACCAGTCTGGTATGGGAGTCCGTACTCGGCGGTACAGCCACTACCTGTGTTGTATTCCTGCCACTGGCATTTTTACAGGGTATGACCGGACAGATGTTTAAGCCATTGGGCTTTACAATTGTATTCTGTATGGCAGCATCCCTGATCTCATCCATTACCATTGTGCCCCTGTGCTATATGGCTTATAAGCCAACAGAAAAGCTGTCAGCGCCATTTTCCAGACCTGTAAAGAGGCTGCAGGAAGGCTACAGAAAGCTGATGAGTACCCTTCTTTATAAGTCAAAGACAGTTATGCTTACTTCCATTGCCCTTCTGGTTTTAGCCCTTTTCATTGGAAAATCCCTGAAAATGGAGCTGATGGCTGCAGATGATGAAGGTGAGATCACAGTAACTGTAGATACAAGACCAGGACTTCAGTCGAAAAAGGTAGATGAGATATTAAAGCAGGTAGAAGCCATTATCAGTCAGGATGAAAACCTGGATTCTTATATGACATCCTATGGAAGTTCCAGGAGAGGCGGCAGTTCTGCTACAGTTACAGGCTATCTGAAGGACGACCGTACCATGGCAACAGCAGATGTGGCATCTAAATGGCAGCAGGAGCTTTCTGATATTACAAACTGCGATATTACCGCAGAGGCCGGTTCTTCCATGAGCATGATGTCTGCTACCAGACAGAGCTATGAGGTGATCTTAAAGGGAACGGATTATGACGAAGTAAAAGAAGTAACCAATTCCGTTGTAGAAGAGTTAAAAACAAGGGATGATGTGACAAAGATCCATTCTGACGTGGAAAACTCATCTCCTGTAGTAGAAGTAAGAGTTGATGCCTTAAAGGCAAAGTCAGCAGGTCTTACCCCATCCCAGATCGCGACTGCAGTAAGCAATTGTATTGACGGTGTAAAGGCAACCACCATCCAGGTAAACGGTGAAGATATTGATGTAAAAGTACAGTATGCAGAGGACGAATATAAGAGCATTGACCAGGTACGTGGCATTGTTCTTACCACCGGAAAAGGCGGTTCTGTGGCTTTGTCTGATGTGGCAGATGTAAAATTCGTAGACAGCCCTTCTTCTGTAGCAAGAGAAAATAAGGAATATACAGTGACCATCTCTGCAGAATATACAGAAAAGGCCACCCAGAATACCAGAAACCAGATCCAGGAGGAAGTAGTAAAGCCTCATCTGACCAGCACAGTAAGTATTGGCTTAAATTCCAGGGATCAGTCCAGGAACGAGGAGTTTGCATCCCTGTTTAAGGCACTTGCTATTGCAGTATTCTTGATCTTTGTTGTAATGGCAGCCCAGTTTGAGTCTATTAAGTTCTCCGGAATGGTCATGACCACTATCCCGTTCAGTCTGATCGGTGCATTTGGGCTGTTGTGGCTCACTGACTGTTCCATCAGCATGGTTTCCCTCATCGGTTTCCTGATGCTGATTGGTACTGTTGTAAATAATGGTATTTTGTTCGTGGATACTGCAAACCAGTACCGGGGAACCATGAATCGTGATACAGCTCTTATTGAGGCAGGCGCTACCCGTATCCGACCTATTCTGATGACAACGCTGACAACCGTTGTTTCCATGATCCCTATGGCATTTAGCGGAACCACTACAAAGAGTCTTGCTATTGTAGATATTGGTGGTCTGACAGCTTCCACCATCCTGTGCCTTTTGATGCTTCCTGTATATTACCGCCTCATGAGCGGCAGGGAAAAACCAGGAGACCTTGAGGCACCGGCAAAGAAGCGTAAACGTACCAGAGAGAATATTATGAACAAAATAAAAGGATTATTTGCAGGATTTAGCAAAAAAGGGAACAAAAAGGATGATCAGTAATAAAGATAGCAATGGATCAAAGGATAGAAAGAAGGATGACCATGAGGAAAAATAAATATGGTACATATGGTACATTTTCCAGATCATTCAGCCGTGTGCTGGCAGCCGCTTTTGTGGCGGCTGTGGCAGCGGGGACTATGCCTGTATACAGTGCCTATGCAGCAAGTCCCTCTTTTGCCAGGACCGAAGAGGAATGGGCAAAATTAAGGGATAATGTGATCGAATATGATGAACTGGAAGGGCTGATCCATGAGTACAACGCTACAGTGCAGAATAATCAGTATACTTACCAGAAATTCCGCCAGGACTATGGGGATACCAATGAGGAAGTGGCCCAGGAATATTATAAGCTGGCGCAGGACTATTACAACGATATGTCCGGGGATGATGATGCTTCTTCCCGTATGTCGGACCTGAATTTACAGATCCAGGGAGACAATATGCAAAAGCAGGGAGATGAAACTTTGGAGGACAGTAGGATTTATCTTCTTACCTATGAGCAGGCAGAAAAGAACCTGGTTGTTACGGCCCAGTCAGATATGATCTCTTATTATGAGAATTTGATCCAGAAGGAGCAGGCAGAGGCAACCCTTACAGAGGCAAAGGAAAATCTGGCTCTGGCACAGACAAAGCTTTCTGCAGGTACCATTACCCAGTTAGATCTGCTGACAGCCCAGGAAAATGTACAGACAGCAGAAAATAACTTGACCCAGCTGGAAAATACGATCAAGAACTTAAAAGAGAATTTCCAGGTGCTTTTAGGCTGGAGCTACAATGACTCACCGGAGATCGGAAGTCTGACGGATGTGGATGAAAATGAGATCGCGGCCATGAACCCGGATACAGACCTGGCACAGGCAATCGAGAACAACTATACCTTAAAGATCAATGAGCGGAAGCTGGAAAACGCAAAAAATGAGACAGTAAAGAACCAGCTGACTACAGCCATTGCCAATAATAAGAAGCAGATCGGCGCATCTTTATCCGGCGCTTACAAAAAGGTGCTTTCAGCCCAGATCTCTTTACAGCAGGCCCAGACAAAAGCACAGTTGGAGCAGACCAATCTTTCCAATGCAGCTTTAAAGATGGCAGCAGGAATGATGACTAAAAATGATTACGATGCCCAAGAACGGGCTGCGAAAACCAGTGAAAACTCAGTAAAAACAGCACAGATCAGTCTGTTAAGCGCAGTGGAAAATTATAAATGGGCGGTAAAAGGCCTGGCAGCAGCCCAGTAGGAAGGAGGCAGCTTGTATGTTTTTAAAGGATAAATATGGAAAAAAATGGAAACTGCAGGCGGCAAAGGTTTTAAGGACAGGTGCGCTTTGTGTGGCGTTAGCTGGTGTCGGTACAGGCGTTATGGGCACTTTGGGAGAACTTGGAGCTGATCTGGGCCGGCTGGGGCTGATCACTGCCTATGCAGATGAATTTGCAGACCGGCCGGAAGAAGTGGAAGGCAGCTCCCAGATCCAGGTGGGAAATGCAGACGGCTCGGATGCGGAAAAAGAGGATACCAAAGGTTCTGATACTGCCCAGTGGATGGGGCAGGTGGAGACCGATGAGACAAAGCTGCAGGATAACCAGTTAGAATACAGTGAGCTGTATACACTGATCTCACGGTACAATCCTACTATTGAGCAGTCTTTAACCAGTTTTAACCAGTCTTTGGAAGATTATGTCAATGCATGGGATGAATTGAAGTTTGGACAGTCAAGCGCGTCTACGGATCTGCAAACTGCTAAAAGGGATGGCGATATGGAAAATTATGCTTACTACAGCCAGGAAAAAGCAGTTTACAAAGCTGCATCCAGCATGTATAAAAAAATGTATGACAGCATGAAAAAAGCCAGTGATAAAAGTTTAAGGACCATGACCCGCCAGCTGACAGTGGCAGCCCAGTCCCTGATGATGACTTATGAGACTTTAAGTCTTCAGAAGGATACACTGACAAAACAGGTGGAAGTATATGAAAAGGCTTTAAACCTGGAAAAAACAAAACAGGCAGCAGGAATGTCTACAGCAGCTGATGTGCTGGAAAAAGAAAATCAGTTGTTAAGTGCTAGGAGCAGCCTTTCTTCCCTGGAAGAGAGCTTAAACAGCACTTACAGCAGTCTCTGCCTTATGGTAGGACGGGATACGGACAGCGGCCTTGTGATCTGTGAGATCCCGGCAGCAGACCTTGCAAAGGCAGACAGTATGGATCTGGAAGCGGATACGAAAAAGGCTATAGGAAATAACAGCTCCCTGATCAGCAGCCGTGGCACGAAGGCAACTTCTACAGCAGCAAAAAATAACCGGAATGCTACCGTAGAAGAGGGGGAGCAGAACCTGACTATTCAGATGAACCAGCTTTATGAGAATGTATTGCTGAAAAAAAGTGAGCTTCAGGCAGCTCAGACTGCGTTCCGGAAGGCAGAAGGACAGAAGAAGAATGCGGATATTAAATACAGCGCCGGTTTATTAAGCCAGGAAGAATATCTCACAGAAGAAATGAACTATATTTCCCAGACAGCAAGCTACAAGGCAGCTGACCTGGCATTTACCCAGGCGGCTGATACTTATGGATGGGCAGTTATGGGAATTACACAGTAGGATTTAAGGATAAGAATTTAGGATATAAGATCGGGATACAGGCAGCGCCGGAGAGGGCGTTGAACTTGAAGGATATTTATGTTAAAATGCAGGCATGTGTATTGTGATGCCTGCATTTTTTGGAGTAAAAGCCGGTATTCCCGGCAGCGCGGGGAGCAGCCAGCCGGACATAGCCAGATGTCCATAAAATCCCCATGTTCCCCCGCGACGCGGGGGGAACAGTCACTCAGACTTTGACATGGGCGCAATACAACTGTTGTTGACACATCTCCGCCCCGCAGGGGGCGGTGATCCACTTTGCTTTAATAAGGAGGACTTGACCCATGGTACGTCTCATTCTCATTGGAAAACGTATCTACGATAAATTTTCAGAAGATGAGATGACGGTGTATGCGGCCCAGGTCTCTTTTTTTGTGATCCTTTCTTTTGTTCCCTTTCTGATGCTGCTTCTCACAGCGGTCCAGATGATCCCGGGAATTTCCAAGGCGGATTTTTTAGAGATCGCCATGGATATTGTACCGGCTGATTATAAATCTCTGGCATTTCGTGTAGTCAATGACCTGATGTTAAAATCCCCGGCAACCATGATCTCTGCTACAGCTGTAACCGCTCTCTGGTCTGCAGGAAGGGGTATGTTCAGCGTGGCAAGAGGCTTAAACCGGGTCAATGGAAGAGGAAGAAGGCACTGGTATGTGTTTAACCGCCTGATCTGCTGCGGTTATACCATTCTCTTTATTGCTGTCTGCCTTATGTCCATGGGCCTTCTGGTATTTGGACGGACGCTCCAGAATTTTATCCAGAGCCATTTTCCTCTTATCGCCCCATTTACCGGCTATGTGATCCAGCTGCGCCAGCTGTGGGGCGCAGCTATCCTTCTTATTTTCTTTTTAGGGATCTACTGTCTGGTGCCGGACCAGAAGGAGAGCGTAAAAGTAGCGTTGCCGGGAGCTGTATTTTCCACAACCGGCTGGATGCTGTTTTCTCTTGCATTTTCCCTGTATTTTAATTTTACAGGAGGGAAAAACTATTCTTATATGTACGGCAGCCTTGCAGCCATTGCTTTGTCATTTTTGTGGCTTTATATCTGTATGTGCATATTGTTTATGGGAGCGGAACTTAACTGGTTCTGGGATGAGATATAAGTAGTGGCTCCTTTGCTCAAGGAATTGCTACGTGCTTTGCACTTTCGCATCTCTGCTCCGCTTCGGTCGGTGCTGAACATGTTCCACTGGCACATAGCATCCTAGTTCGCAAAGTAGTTTGGAAAAAACTGGAAAAATTCTCTGGATACCCGGCTGACCATACCGTGTTTTCTGGCGATCAGCGCAATCCGGCTCATGACCCCCTGATCTTTCAGGGGGATTTTTAATAAGTCTTCGCCCCCTGCTTTTGCCATGGAAGAAGGCACAAGGGCAATTCCGGCGCCGCACTGGGCCCAGGTCATGCTGGTCCTGGCATCGTCATTGATACAAAGGTAATCCGGAGCAGTGCCAGGAAAGCAGTGGCTGATAAAAGGTTCCCATCTGCGGTAGACAATAAGAGGACAGGAAGCCAGGGAAGCTACGGATATGGAATTTGCTGCAGGATCCGGGAAAAATTCCGGCTTTCCTACTGCCATCATAGGTTCTGCCTCTAAAAAGTGGCACTGATAAGACTCTGTAGGAAGTGGAGTCCTTACCACTGCAACTTCAATGAGACCGGAATTTAGCTGATCCATCAGCTCATATGTATTTCCCTCACTGATGCGAAGGGTCACCTCCGGATGAAGACTGACAAAAGAGGAGAGTGCCCGGATCAGCCTGGGAGTCTGGACTGAAGAGATCATTCCAAGATGCAGAGGTCCTTTTAATCCCTGACCCATCTGCTGCAGTTCATCAGAAACAGCCGTAGTCAGATGTAAGATGTGCAAAGCTTTTTCGTAGAAAACCTTTCCTGCCTCTGTGAGAAAAATACTCCTGGAGCCCCGCTCAAAAAGCACCACGCCCAGTTCGTCTTCCAACAGTTTCATCTGGGCGCTTAAAGGAGGCTGGGAGATATGCAGAGATTTGGCAGCGGCAGAGATATTTCCCTCATTTACAATGGCTACAAAATATTCCATCTGTTTCAGGTTCATAAAAGTACCTCTTTTCCAAAAAAAATATAGCAATACCTATACGATAAACATATAACTTCCATATTA
>ULTY01034803.1_pt1 | contig 12289 bp, 10 predicted proteins | sample 1958021 | NCBI WGS metagenome assembly ULTY01 (sample SAMEA4835746, study PRJEB28245) | human gut metagenome | biome: gut microbiome; material: fecal sample | place: Denmark | collected 2008 | reverse complement strand
AGCCGTTTTTTTTTATATGCTTATAAAAAAACGGTATTGCCAAATTTGCAATACCGTTTTTGCTTATTTAATATTCAATTTCACCTTTATATACAAGGTTGCAGTCGCCTGTTAGGGTAACGCCGGTATCTGAATAATTAACTATCAAATCGCCGCCTTTAACCTTTACGGTGATATCTTCGTCTTTGTTGCAATATCCGTTTTCAACCGCTGCAATAACTGCCGCACAAGCACCTGTGCCGCAAGCCTGCGTCTCGCCGTTTCCACGCTCCCATACACGCATTTTAAGCGTTTTTGAATTAACTACCCTGACAAACTCGGTATTAACTCTTTCAGGGAAAATAGGCGCTGTTTCAAACTGAGGGCCGACACTTTCAATATCAATTCTGTCTACATTGTCAACAAATACTACGCAGTGCGGATTGCCGACGGCACAGCAGGTGATATTGTACTGCTTTGAGCCTATTTCAGCAGGATAGTTGATAGCCTTTTCACTGTCAATCAAAACAGGTATTTTAGCCGTATTAAGCTCAGCTTTGCCCATTGATACCTTGACTGACGATACCTTCCCGTCACGTGTAAATAGGCGAAGAACTTTTACACCCGAAGCTGTTTCTATAGTGATTTTATCTTTTTTGACGATATCGTTATCATAAAGAAATTTGCCTACACACCTTATCGAGTTGCCTGCCATCTTGCCCTCACTGCCGTCAAGATTAAAGACACGCATTTTTGCGTTTGCAATCTTGCTTTCTTCAATAAGAACTATTCCGTCGCCTCCGATACCCTTGTGCCTGTCGCAAAATTCAATTGCAAAACTTTCAGGGCAGGTGATAATACCGCATTGATTGTTAAAGAAAATGTAGTCGTCGCCGGTGCCTTGCATTTTGGAAAATTTAAGTATTCCTTTTTCTTTACGCATAAAGTTGATATCAACAAGCTCGGTGTTCGTTTCCTTGTAACGTGATGCAATGATATCCGCAACGGCATTGGCAGTATCGAGTGAAGTGATTGTAGCAATGCCAAGCTGGTTTGCTCTGTTGTGAAGTTTGATGTAATCGGCAATTGATTTTTTGTCGCTTTTGCCTGTATATACAATGTAATCAAGCTGACCCGATTCAACAAGGTCCATAATGGAGTTGTCCTCTCTGAGCTTGTTTACAACATTAACCTTAATGCCCAAGCTTTCAATCGCCTTAGCCGTTTCGGGAGTAGCCCAAATCTTTGCACCGAGGTCGTCAAGCTTTTTTGCAAGACCTACTATTTCAAATCTGTCCTGCTTGGTGACTGTTATAAGTACACCGTGCTCGTCTTTAGAATGGAAATCAGTTTTAAATCCTGCCGATACAAGTCCTTTGAATAATGCTTCCACAAGATTTTTGCCAACGCCTAAAACTTCGCCGGTTGACTTCATTTCAGGTCCTAACTTAGAGTTTACGTCGTTAAGCTTTTCAAAGCTGAAAACAGGTACTTTAACTGCAACATAGGGCGGTGTTTTGTAAAGCCCGGTGCCGAAGCCGAGGTCTTTAAGCTTTTGACCTACCATAATTTTAGTCGCAAGTTCAACCATAGGAACGCCTGTTACCTTGCTGATATAAGGTATTGTTCTTGACGCTCTCGGATTAACCTCAATAACGTATAGCTCATTGTGATAAATAAGATATTGAATGTTTACAAGACCTTGTGTGCCAAGCTCAAGCGCAAGCTTTTGCGAAACGTCACAAATCTTTTCAAGCATCATATCGTTAAGATTGTAAGGGGGATAAACGGCAATTGAGTCGCCCGAGTGAACACCCGCTCTTTCAATATGCTCCATAATACCCGGTATAAGAACGTCCTCACCGTCGGAAATACAATCAACCTCAAGTTCCGTTCCCATCATATATTTATCAACAAGTACGGGATTTTCAATTCCCTGCGCAAGTATGATTGCCATATACTGCTTAACGTCATCATCAGTGTAAGCAATAGTCATATTTTGACCGCCGATAACGTATGACGGACGTAAAAGAACAGGATATTCAAGTCTTTCAGCCGCCGTCAAAGCCTCGTCAAGAGTCATAACGCTTTCGCCCTTCGGTCTGAATATTCCGTATTTTTCCAAAAGCTCGTCAAAACGTTCTCTGTCCTCGGCAATGTCGATTGATTCAGCGCTTGTTCCGAGAATTTTAATACCTTTTTGATCAAGGAATTTGGTGAGTTTTATAGCGGTCTGCCCGCCGAATGCAACAACAACGCCGATAGGATTTTCAGCCTTGATAACGTTCATAACGTCCTCGTTTGTAAGCGGCTCAAAATAAAGCCTGTCGCCCGTGTCAAAGTCGGTAGAAACCGTTTCAGGGTTGTTGTTTATAATGATAACCTCGTATCCAAGCTCTTTAAGAGTCCATACGCAGTGAACGCAGGAGTAGTCAAATTCAATACCCTGACCGATACGTATAGGCCCTGAGCCTAATACGATTATTTTTTTCTTATCGCTCTTGTCAAGCTCTCTTGCCTCGCAATGCTCGTCGTAAGTTGAGTAAAAATAAGGCGTTTCAGCCTTGAACTCCGCACCGCAGGTGTCAACCATTTTGTAAACGCAGTCCTTGTGATATGTAAGGCTACCGCCGCTGATTTTTTCAAGCGCCTTGTCGGGATAGCCTAATTTTTTACCTTTTAAATATTGCTCCTTTGAAAGCGGTTTGCCCTCAATTTCAAGCTCATATCTTGCAAGATTTTCAAGCTTTGCCAAAAACCATTCGTCAATCATAGTGATTTCGTGAATTTCGGCAATGCTCACACCTTCCTTGAGCGCTTTGAATACGGTAAATAATCTTATATCGTCTTGGTCGTGCAGTTTTTGCTTAATGTCAACGCCGTTTAACGCCTTGTTATTAAGCGTATCAAGCCCAATCTCAGCACCTCTGACTGCTTTCATAATTGCCTGCTCAAAGCTCGGCGCAATGCTCATAACCTCGCCGGTAGCTTTCATTTGAGTACCAAGCTTACGGGAAGCGTTTACAAACTTGTCAAACGGCCATTTCGGAAGTTTAACAACAACATAGTCAAGTGTAGGCTCAAAGCAAGCGCACGTTTTGCCCGTGATATCATTCTTGATTTCATCAAGAGTGTAGCCAAGTGCAATTTTGGTAGTTACTTTAGCAATAGGGTAACCCGTAGCCTTAGAAGCAAGTGCAGAAGAACGTGAAACTCTCGGATTAACCTCAATAACAGAATATTCAAAGCTTTCCGGATTTAATGCAAATTGACAGTTGCAACCGCCTTCAATTCCAAGCTCGGTAATAATGTCAAGAGATGCGCTTCTGAGCATTTGAAGTTCCTTGTCAGCAAGCGTTACGGCAGGGGCGATAACAATGCTGTCGCCTGTATGAACACCGACCGGGTCAAAGTTTTCCATTGAGCAAACTGCAATAACATTACCTACGCTGTCACGCATTACTTCAAATTCAATCTCTTTCCAGCCTGCGATGTATCTTTCAACAAGTACCTGAGTAATAGGTGAGAGCATTAAGCCGTTTTTGGCAATAACCTCAAGCTCGTGCTCGTTGTATGCAACGCCGCCGCCTGCACCGCCCAATGTAAAGGCAGGGCGAATAATAACAGGATAGCCGATGTCGCTTGCAATTTCCTTTGCGTGGTCAACAGTGTATGCAATGTCGCTCGGCACAACAGGCTGATTTATTTTAACCATTGTGTCACGGAACATTTGCCTGTCCTCAGCCTTGTCTATAGCCTCGGCATCCGTTCCCAAAAGCTTGACTCCCATTTCGTCAAGGTATCCGTCTTTTGCAAGCTGCATACCGATTGTAAGACCTGTTTGACCGCCAAGACCGCAAAGTATGGAATCGGGGCGCTCCTTTTCAATAATTCTTTTAACCGTTTCTTCCGTAAGCGGCTCAAGATAAATGTGGTCGGCAAGCGCCTTATCAGTCATAATGGTCGCAGGGTTTGAGTTTACAAGTACAACCTCAATGCCTTCATCTTTAAGCACACGGCAAGCTTGTGCACCTGCATAGTCAAATTCTGCGGCTTGACCTATAACAATAGGGCCTGAGCCGATAACAAGTACCTTTTTTATGTCTTTATTAAGAGGCATTATTTGCTACCTCCCATCATTTCAATAAATTTGTCGAATATAAATCTTGTGTCGTGCGGACCTGAGCAAGCTTCGGGGTGAAATTGCACCGAAAAGGCTTTTTTATCGGGATAATCAACACCTTCGCACGTGCCGTCATTTGCGTTAATGTAGCTTACTTTAGCTTTGACCTTTTCAATTTCCTCATTCACAACGGCATAGCCGTGGTTTTGCGAGGAAATATAAGTTCTGCCTGTTTCAAGATTTTTTACCGGTTGGTTTACGCCTCTGTGACCGTATTTTAACTTGGTTGTGTCACCGCCCTGGCTGAGTGCCAAAAGCTGATGACCGAGGCATATTGCAAAAATAGGAACTTTTCCGACAAGCTTTTTAAGCTGCTCAATTGCTTCAACGTTTTCCTTGGGGTCGCCGGGACCGTTTGAAAGCATAATTCCGTCAGGGTTTAATGATAAAATGTCGTCGGCTTTTGTGTCATAAGGCATAACGGCAACATTGCAACCCCTCTTGTTAAGCTCTCTTATAATGTTTTTCTTTGTGCCGTAGTCGATTAAAACTACATTGTATTTGTGCTCATCTGATGCACTCATATATGGCCTTTTGCAGGATACGCTTTTAACTGCATCCTTAATCTCGTATGCTTTTAATTTGCCATAATCAACAGTTGCAGGGTTTGATGTGATAATCGCATTCATAACGCCTGCTTCTCTGATAGTTTTAGTTATTTCTCTTGTGTCAACGCCGTACACGCCGATGATATTATTTTCTTTAAGGTAATCGTCAAGCGTTTTTTCACACCTAAAGTTTGACGGCTCTTCGCACCACTCACGTACTATGTAAGCCGAAACGTAGGATTTTTCGCTTTCCTTGTCCTCGTCAATAAAGCCGTAGTTGCCGATAAGAGGAAAGGTTTGCATAACAATTTGCCCAAAGTAACTGGGGTCTGTAAGCGTTTCAATATATCCGCCCATACCTGTGGTAAATACAAGCTCACCGGTTACTTCGCCGTTAGCGCCGAATCTTTTTCCTTCAAAAACATCACCGTTTGCAAGGCATATGTAAATCTTGTTTTCTTCCATATTTTCTTCCTGTATATTTATGTTCTAACGCTCATTTTTCTGTATATCAAACCGTAGGGGCGAACATTGTTCGCCCGATTTTTGATTAAAGCTGTTATCCTAACAATTTAACGAGAACTGCCTTTTGAGCGTGAAGTCTGTTTTCCGCTTCGTCAAAGATTTCGTTTGCGTGTTCTTCAAATACTTTGGCTGTGATTTCCTCTTCTCTGTGAGCAGGAAGGCAGTGAAGCACCATGGCGTCGTCCTTGGCAACTTCCATAACCTTATCATTAATTTGGTAATCCTTAAATACCTTTTCTCTTTCTGCCTTTTCTTCTTCTTGACCCATTGAAGCCCAAACGTCGGTGTAAAGAATATCTGCGTCTTTTGCACATTCAAGAATGTTGCTTGAACACATAAAGTTGCCGTTTTCCTCAGCCCATTTCATAATTTCAGCGTCAGGCTTGTATTCGTCAGGGCAGGCGATAGCACAGCTCATACCCATTGTGATTGCACCTACAATAAGGCTGTTTGCCATATTGTTGCCGTCGCCTATAAAGCAGAATTTAAGTCCGTCAAAGCTCTTTTTATATTCACGAATTGTCATAAGGTCTGCAAGTACCTGGCAAGGATGGCAGTAGTCAGTCAAGCCGTTAATGATAGGAATTGAGCCGTATTTAGCAAGGTCCTCAACCTCTTTTTGTTCAAAAGTTCTTATCATAATGCCGTCAAGGTAACGTGAAAGAACTCTTGCTGTATCTTCAACAGGTTCGCCTCTGCCGATTTGCAAGTCCCTGTTTGAAAGGAAAAGCGCTTGTCCGCCAAGCTGATACATACCTGTTTCAAAGCTTACCCTTGTTCTTGTAGAGCTTTTTTGAAAAATCATACCGAGTGTCTTGCCCTTAAGGTGATGATGCTCAATGCCGTGCTTTGTTTCATATTTGAGTTGGTCTGCAAGATTTAAAATATCTAATATCTCATGCTGGTCTAAATCTTTAAGCTTTAATAAATGTTTCATTTTTCAATTACCTCTTTCAATATTTTTAAACCTCTGTCAAGCTCAAGATAGCTTATGTTAAGAGCAGGAAGAAGTCTTATTTTTGTTTTGGCTGTTAATACGAGAAGTCCGTTTTCAAGGCATTCGCTTGCAATTTGCTTAGCATCCTTTTTGGTTTCAACGCCGAGCATAAGACCCATACCCGATACAGATTTAACGCCTTTAATATTCATTAAAAAGTTTTTGATATATTCGCTTTTTTCTCTTACTGATTTTAAAAATTCGTCATCAATTCTTGAAACGATTGAAATTGCACCTGCCGCACAAACAGGATTGCCGCCGAAAGTTGAGCCGTGAGAGCCGGGAGTGACGGTATCTTTAACCTTTTCGCCGAAAAGAACAGCACCCATGGGAAGCCCACCTGCAAGCCCTTTTGCCGTTGAAACAATATCAGGCTTAATGTCGAAGTTTTCATAAGCAAAATATCTGCCTGTTCTGCCGTTGCCCGTCTGCACTTCGTCAACAACCATAAGTATATCCTTTTCTTTTGCAAGCTTTTCAATGGCTTTTACAAAGTTATAGTCAAGATTATTTACGCCGCCTTCGCCTTGAACGCACTCAAACATAATTGCGCAAACATCATCAGTTGCCATTTCGTTAAGCTTTTCAATGTCATTTGCAGGGCAGTATTTAAAGCCGGGTGTAAACGGACCGAATACAGTATGGAAACTATCCTGTCCCGTAGCCGCAAGCGTTGTTATCGTTCTGCCGTGGAAAGAGTTTACAAGCGTAATAATCGTGCTTCTGCCCTCGCCGTACTTGTCATATGAATATTTTCTTGCAAATTTGATTGCGCCTTCGTTTGCTTCTGCTCCCGAATTGCCGAAAAATACTTTTTTCATACCTGTTTTGTCGCAAAGCATTTTTGCAAGCCTTGCACAAGGCTCTGTATAGTAAAGATTGCTGACGTGCTGCATCTTGTCAAGTTGCATTTCAACCGCCGCTTTCCATTCGTCATCGCAAATTCCGAACGCCGTTACTCCTATTCCGGAACCGAAATCTATGTATTGCTTTCCGTTGTCATCGCTTATTGTTGAGCCTTTGCCGTTGTTTAATGTTACGTTAAATCTGCCGTAAGCGTGAGCAACGTAATCATTGTCTAATTCTTTAGTTTCCATATTGTACCTCTTTATCTGCTTCTGAACATTGTTCCCATACCTTCATCGGTAAGAAGCTCCATAAGAATAGAGTGGGGAACACGTCCGTCAATAATAAATGCTTTTTTTACACCTTCCCTGAGCGCCTGAGTCATTGAATCAATTTTCGGTATCATTCCGCCGCTGATTATTCCCTCTGCAATAAGCGCAGGCGTGTCTGAAATATATACTCTGTGAATAAGAGTTGAATCGTCATCCTTATCTCTTAAAAGGCCGACTATATCAGTCATTGAAACGAGAGCCTCCGCTTTGAGTGCACCTGCAACAGCCGCCGCAGCAGTATCCGCATTAATGTTGTAGCAGTTGCCTTTTTCGTCATATCCGATTGTTGAAATAACAGGAATAAAATTGTGGTTGAGAACTTCTTCAATAACTTCGGTGTTTACTTCTTGAATTTCACCTACAAAGCCGTGACTGTCATCAAGCGCTTTGCACTTAATCATATTTCCGTCCATACCTGAAAGACCGATTGCGTGACCGCCCATATTGCCGATTTGGCAAACGAGGTCTTTATTAACCTTTCCCGCAAGCACCATTTGAACAACGTCTACTGTGTCCTTGTCGGTCACTCTCAGTCCGTTTTCAAACTTGCTTTCAATGTGCATTTTTTCAAGCGTTTTGTTAATTGCAGGGCCGCCGCCGTGAACAAGCACAACTTTAATTCCGACAGTTGTTAAAAGCACGAGGTCACGCATAACAGCCTCTTTCAATTCGTCGTTTATCATAGCGTTTCCGCCGTATTTAACAACTACTGTTTTCTTTCTGTATTTTTGAATGTGCGGCAGAGCGTGTGCAATTATTTCCGCTTTCTGCGCATTGTTAATGTTGTTATCCATAGTATGTAATCCTTATTTTTAATTTCGTAGGGAAGGGGTTTGTTCCTTCCGATTTCAATTTTAAAATATTGTTGTTTTAACCGTATCACGTAGGGGCGACCATTGGTCGCCCACTTTGGGTTGCATTTTGAGTTTATAACAGTATTCACCAAATTTGGAGCCACTGCGTCGTCGCAAATTCCGTATCGCTCAAAATAACTTTTTTAAGTATTTGACTTGAAGTTATTTATCGCTCACTTCATTGCTCCTCCTTTCAAAAATTGACGTACGGTTGTGCGTCAATTTTTGACTTTTTTGTGATTTGACTTGATAGTGCTACTGTTTTAATAACGTTTATCAAGTACGATAATCTCCGTTAATCTTTACGTAATCATAAGTCAAATCACAACCCCAAGCGGTTGCGTTTTCATTGCCTTGATTAAGATTAATATCAATATAAATTTCGTCGCTTGAAAGGACTTTTGCTGCCTTTTCCTCGCTGAACTCGATACCTGAGCCGTTTTTGCAAACCTCAACCGTGCCGTATTCGCTTCTTAAATCAACGTCAACCTTGTTAATGTCAAATTCTGCGTCGGCATATCCGATTGCGCAAAGTACACGTCCCCAGTTAGCGTCCTCGCCGAACATTGCGGCTTTGAAAAGAGAAGAGCAAACAACACTTTTTGCAACAGTAATTGCCGTATCCTTGTCAGGAGCACCGTCGCAAATACATTCAAGAAGCTTGCTTGCGCCTTCGCCGTCCTTTGCAAGCATTCTTGTGAGATTTGCCATAACTTCGTAAAGTGCATTTTTAAACGTGTCAAATTCTTCGCCCTCACAGGTGATTTCCTCATTTCCTGCAAGCCCATTTGCCATAAGGCTTACCATATCGTTGGTTGAGGTGTCGCCGTCAACCGAAAGGCAATTGTAAGTAACCTTTACTATTTCGCTAAGCGCCTTTTGAAGCATATTGGATGAAACAGCGCAGTCACTTGTAATAAAGTTGAGCGTCGTTGCCATATTTGGATGAATCATACCTGAGCCTTTAGCCATACCGCCGAGCGTGCACTTAACACCGCCGATTTCAAATTCAACAGCATATTCCTTTTTAATTGTATCAGTTGTCATAATAGCGGTCGAAGCTTCCTCGTTCTTGCCGTAATCAAGCTCTTTTACAAGAACAGGAACCGCCTTTTCAATCGGCTCAATCGGAAGCACCTGACCTATAACGCCTGTTGAAGCAACAATAACCTGCTCCTTAGGAATGTTAAGCTCGTTCGCCACAAGCTCGCACATTTTGTCCGCCTTTTCAATACCGTCGGCATTGCAAGTGTTGGCATTTTTTGAGTTAGCGATAACTGCAATCGCTTTGTTTCCGCTTTTTTCCAAGTTCGCTTTTGTTACAAGGATAGGTGCGCCTTTAACCTTGTTTTGAGTATAAACTGCCGCCGCATTGCAAAGCACATCACTTGTAAATAGGCAAATGTCGTTTTTATGCTTGATTTGCGGGTCAAAGTTTTCAACATTAGGCTTTTTTATTCCGCAATATGTACCGCTTGCTTTAAAGCCCTTTGCCGCACATATTCCGCCGTCAATATATTTCATAATTATCATTCTCCTATATTAAGACCTGTTTTTTCGTCAATCCCCATTGCAATGTTAAGGCATTGAATGGCTGCGCCCGAAGCGCCTTTGCCCAAATTGTCAAATCGGGATGTGATGATAATTCTGTCATCGTTTCCGTTAATTTCAATTTCCATATCGTCACGGTTTGCAAAATTATTTGAACCAATCATATTCTCGCTGTAGCCGAGAGGTCTGACCTTGACAATGTCACTGCCGTTATAATGCTCGGCAAACATTTCATAAATATCCTCTTTAGTATATTTTTTACTCATCTTGTCCGTATAAAGCGGGATGTTTACAAGCATACCTTGCGGATAGTCACAAATAATCGGTGTAAAAATAGGCTCTTTTGAAAGATTTGAAATTGCCTTCATTTCCTTAAGATGCTTGTGCTGTTGCGTAAGTGCATAAATTCTCGGCGAGTCAAGCTCCTTATCTCTGTTTTTGTCCTCATATTGCGCAATGCCCTTTTTGCCTGCGCCTGTGTAGCCGCTCATTGCAAAGCAAACAATGTCATAGTCGTTTGAAATAAATCCGCTTTTTACAAGTGGATAAACTATAGAATTAAATCCGCTTGCATAGCAGCCCGGAACAGCAATTCGATTGCTTGTTTCAATCTTATTTCTAAACTCCTCAGAAAGTTCAGCAAAGCCGTAAGCCCAATCAAAAAGTGTTCTGTGTGCCGTTGAGGTGTCAATGATTTTTACCTTGTCGTTTTCAACAAGCTCAACCGCCTCAATTGAAGCCGCATCGGGAAGGCAAAGGAAAGTAATATCACTTTCGTTTATCATTTTTGCTCGCTCTTTTGCATCTTTTCTCTTTTCGGGGTCAATAAGTAAAAACTCAATATCATTTCTGTTTTCAAATCTTTGATAAATTTTAAGACCTGTTGTTCCGTCTTTACCGTCAATGAATATTCGTTTCATTTTTATACATTATCTCCGTTAATTATTTTCTATTGTTTTCTATTATACACAGTGATTTTGTAATGTCAATAGTTATAGAAAAATTGTTATAAATATACATAAAAATGAATAAATATGCGCATAAAACGTATATTGCAAAATTATTTTTAAAAAGAGAATTTTTTTGTACTGTCACTTGAAAAAGATGAAAAATCGTATAATATTGATAAATTAACAGGTATATCCTGTGCCACCCGAAGTCCACCCAAATATAATATAAAGAAAGGATAATTTTTATTAGCAAGGATATTTTGATTTCCTTGGTTTCAATGCTCGGTACGGTCATAGGCACATTTGGAGGTATTTTAACCTCATCTAAGCTTACATCTTTTAGAATTGAACAGCTTGAAAAAAAGGTTGATAAGCATAATAATTTCGCAAGCCGAATGCCCGTTATCGAAGAACAAATTAAGGTTATAAATCATAGAATAGACGACTTGGAAAGGGAGGCAAAAAATTATGAAAATCACTAAACAAACATTAAACAGAGCTTTAAGAACGTTTATCCAAACTGCTATAGGCTATGCGGCAATTAACATTGTGACAATTGATTTTTCTGCATCAAAGCAGGTGCTTAAATCGGCGCTTATCGGTCTTGGTGTTGCGTCTGTTTCGGCAGGCATTTCTGCAGTAATGAACTTGGAAAAGAGGTGCGGCAATGACGTTTGATTCTTTTGTTAAAAGATATGTCGGTAAGGCGGTTGATTACGACGGCGTTGCGGGAGTGCAATGTGTCGACCTTGTTAAGCTTTATCTTTATAATGTTTTCGGCATACGTGCAGGTGCGTGGGGAAATGCAAGAGATTATTGGCTTGATTTTTCATCACACCCAACTATGACCGCAAATTTTATCAAAATAAAAAATACACCCTCTTTCATTCCGAAAAAGGGCGACATAGTTGTGTGGAACGGAGATATTTCAACGAAAAATAATTACGGCCATATTGCAATTGCAACAGGGGAGGGAGATACTAATACCTTTTATTCTTACGATTCAAATTGGAATAAAAAAGAAATGCAAAAGGTAAAGCATACCTATTATGCACTTTACGGCGTTCTTCGTCCTAAAAGCACAAGAGTGCTTTCCAATCCTCCTGATATTGCGCTTGGCGACTATTCGCTTACAAATGTTCGTGGAATTTATAAAGGCGCAGGGGCTAAAACAGGAAGGAAAAAAGTTAAAGAAATAACTAAAAATGCAAAAAAATCAGCAACATCAAAGAAAAAAGATGATGCTGCATATCTTAAAGCGGGAACTGCCGTTTCCGTTCTCGAAACAAAACTTATTTCAACGGGTAATCTCTGGGCACGTATCCCCAGCGGCTGGCTTTGTGTTTGGGAATATGAAAAAGATAAGCTGTTTATAAAATAGTATGTTATGGGTAAGGAATTTTCCTTGCCCATAATTTTTGCTTAAATAAAAAAGTGAAAATATCAAAAATTTTAAATAAAAAAGTAAAAATATCAAAAATTAATCTTGACATTAAAGCCAACATACTATATAATACATTTCGC
>ULTY01068923.1_pt1 | contig 12466 bp, 8 predicted proteins | sample 1958021 | NCBI WGS metagenome assembly ULTY01 (sample SAMEA4835746, study PRJEB28245) | human gut metagenome | biome: gut microbiome; material: fecal sample | place: Denmark | collected 2008 | reverse complement strand
CCTGCCGTTGTCGATGAGCGCATCCACGGCTTCCTGCAGCATGCGCTTTTCGTTGCGCACGATGATGTCCGGCGCGCGCAGTTCAAGCAGCCGTTTCAGGCGGTTGTTGCGGTTGATGACCCTGCGGTACAGGTCGTTGAGGTCGCTTGTGGCAAAGCGGCCGCCGTCGAGCTGAACCATCGGGCGGAGTTCCGGCGGGATGACGGGGATCACATCCATGATGATCCATTCCGGTTTGTTGCCGCTCTTAAGGAACGCCTCAATGACCTCCAGCCGTTTGATCGCATTTGCGCGCTTCTGTCCGGAGGAGCTCTCGATCTCCGCACGCAGCTCGCCTTCAAGCTTAACGAGGTCAAGCTGCATCAGAAGCTCTTTAATGGCTTCCGCGCCCATTCCGGCCTTAAATGCCTTCGCGCCGAACTTCTCCTGCGCCTCGCGGTATTCTTTGTCGGTCAAAAGCTGCTTGTACTGCAGATCGGTTGTTCCGGGGTCGGTCACGACGAACGCTGCAAAATACAGCACCTTTTCGAGCGCGCGCGGGCTCATGTCAAGCAGCATCTTCATCCGGCAGGGGATTCCTTTGAAATACCAGATGTGGGAAACCGGGGCCGCAAGCTCAATGTGGCCCATGCGCTCACGGCGCACCTTTGCGCGCGTGACTTCCACGCCGCACTTGTCGCACACAACGCCCTTATAGCGCACACGCTTATACCGGCCGCAATGGCATTCCCAGTCCTTCGTCGGCCCGAAAATGCGCTCGCAGAACAAGCCGTCCCGCTCGGGCTTCAGGGTGCGGTAGTTGATGGTTTCAGGCTTCTTTACCTCGCCGTGGGACCATTCGCGGATCTTTTCGGGCGATGCGAGGCCGATTTGGATTGCATCGAAATTGGTGAGTTCAAACAATTTGTTTCTCTCCCTTCCGTCCCGGTTGATTACTCATGCTCGCCGTCTTCGCCGTCAAACACGGTGAAGCCGTCAAGCGGCGCGTCGTCGCTGTCCTCATCCTCGTCCTCATCGTTGAAGTCGAAGTCATCAAATTCATTGAATTCGTCGCCGGAAGCAGGCAGCATCGTGGGCGCGTCCTCCGTGCCCGCGATATTTACATCGATGGGCGGCACATCGTCGTCATCGGTCAGTTCGCCGATCTTGATTTCCTCCTTGTTTTCCGCAAGCACCTTGATGTCAAGGCCGAGGGACTGGAGCTCCTTAATGAGCACCTTGAAGGATTCCGGCACGCCCGGTTCCGGCACGTTCTCGCCTTTTACGATGGCCTCATACGTCTTCACGCGGCCCACAACGTCGTCGGACTTAACGGTGAGGATCTCCTGAAGCGTATTCGCCGCGCCGTAGGCTTCAAGCGCCCAAACTTCCATTTCGCCGAAGCGCTGGCCGCCGAACTGTGCCTTGCCGCCGAGCGGCTGCTGCGTCACGAGGGAGTACGGTCCCGTGGAACGCGCGTGAATCTTGTCATCCACCAAATGGTGGAGCTTGAGGTAGTACATATAGCCGACGGATACGCGGTTTTCAAACGGTTCGCCGCTGCGGCCGTCGTAAAGGATCGTCTTTCCGTCCTCGTCGCGCCCGGCCTTCTGGAGCAGTTCCTTGATGTCCTCCTCCGAAGCGCCGTCGAATACCGGCGTGGCGATGTGCCAGCCCAAGGATTTTGCGGCCATGCCGAGGTGCAGCTCAAGCACCTGGCCGATGTTCATACGGGACGGAACGCCGAGCGGGTTCAGAACGATCTGCAGCGGCGTGCCATCGGGCAGGAACGGCATATCCTCCTCCGGGAGAATGCGGGAAATAACGCCCTTGTTGCCGTGGCGGCCAGCCATCTTGTCGCCCACGGAGATCTTGCGTTTCTGTGCAATGTACACGCGCACAAGCTCGTTGACTCCCGGAGGCAGTTCGTCCTTGTTTTCCCGCGTGAACACTTTCACATCCACGATCACGCCGCCTTCGCCGTGCGGCACGCGCAGGGAGGTGTCGCGCACCTCGCGCGCCTTTTCGCCGAAGATCGCGCGCAGCAGGCGTTCTTCAGCGGTGAGCTCGGTTTCGCCCTTCGGCGTAACTTTGCCCACAAGGATATCGCCCGAACGCACCTCCGCGCCGATGCGGATGATGCCGCGCTCGTCGAGGTCGGCAAGCGCGTCCTCGCCCACGTTGGGGATGTCGCGCGTGATTTCCTCTTCGCCGAGCTTCGTGTCACGGGCCTCGGTCTCATGCTCTTCGATGTGGATGGAGGTGTAAACATCCTCCTTCACAAGCTTTTCGCTGATGAGGACAGCGTCCTCGTAGTTGTATCCTTCCCAGGTCATAAAACCGATGAGGATGTTGCGGCCAAGCGCGATCTCGCCATGCTCCGTGGATGCGCCGTCGGCAAGGACGTCGCCCTTTTGCACCGTCTGGCCGACCGAAACGATCGGACGCTGGTTGATGCAGGTGCCCTGGTTGGAGCGCTTGAACTTAATGAGTTTATACTGGTGGCGGATGCCGTCCGCGGATTCGGTGACAATCTTATCCGCGCTGACGGAGACAACCTTTGCATCCTCGCGCGCAAGCACCACCACGCCAGAGTCGTGCGCAGCCTTGTATTCCATGCCTGTACCGACCACAGGGGCTTCCGGCACGAGCAGCGGCACGGCCTGGCGCTGCATGTTGGAACCCATCAGCGCGCGGTTCGCGTCGTCGTTTTCAAGGAAGGGGATCATGGCGGTTGCCACAGAAACGAGCTGTTTGGGCGAAACGTCCATGTAATCCACATCCACGTTTTTCACTTCGATGATTTGGTCGAGCTTACGGGCCACAACGCGGTCCTTTTCAAACCAGACTTTCCCGTCGTGCACGCCCGTGAGCTCATTGGCCTGGGCCACGATGTACTCGTCCTCCTCATCGGCCGTAAGGTAGATGATGTCGTCAAGGATCTCCCGGTTCTTCGCATCCACCTTGCGGTACGGCGCCTCAATGAAGCCGTATTTATTGATGCGCGCATAGGTCGAAAGCGAGTTGATGAGGCCGATGTTCGGTCCTTCCGGCGTCTCAATGGGGCACATGCGCCCATAGTGCGAATAGTGCACGTCGCGCACATCGAACGTGGCGCGCTCACGGTTGAGGCCGCCGGGGCCGAGTGCGGAAAGGCGGCGCTTATGCGTGAGCTCTGCAAGCGGGTTGGTCTGATCCATGAACTGAGAAAGCTGCGAAGAACCAAAGAATTCCTTGATCGCGGCCGTCACAGGGCGGATGTTAATGAGGTTGGAGGGCATGGCTGTGTCCATGTCCTGCAGGCTCATGCGCTCGCGCACCACGCGCTCAAGGCGCGTCATGCCAACGCGGATCTGGTTTTGCAGCAGCTCGCCCACGCTGCGGATGCGGCGGTTGCCGAGGTGGTCGATATCATCCGTGCGGCCGATGCCATAGGCCATGCCGATCAGGTAGCTGATGGAGGCTACGATGTCGTCCGGTACAATATGGCGGGGGATCAGGTCGTATACATGTGCCTTGAGGAATGCCTTCAGGGCTTCCTCGTCCATGTCCTTCGCCTCCGCAAGCAGCTGCATCAGGGTAGGATAATGCACCTTCTCATTCAGGCCTGCTTCCTCGGGGTCGAACGGCAGATACGCCGAAGCATCCACGAAGTGGTTGCCAAGCACCTTGATCTTTTTGTCTTCCACCGCAAGGTACACGGCCTTCACGCCCGCATTTTCGATGTTCTTTGCAGCCTCGCGGGAAATCACCTCGCCCTCGCCCACGAACACTTCGCCCGTGGATTTGTCAATGACCGTCTCGGCGCTCACATGGCCGAAGATGCGGGAGGCGAGCGAAAGTTTTTTGTTGAATTTATAGCGGCCAACGCGCGCCAAATCATAGCGCTTGTCAAAGAACAGCGCGTTCAAAAGGCTGCGGGCGCTTTCCTCCGTGGGCGGCTCGCCGGGGCGCTGGCGCTTATAAATCTCGATGAGGCCGTCCTCAACGGATTTTGTGGTATCCTTTTCAAGCGTGGTGAGCAAACGCTCCTCCTCGCCCAGAAGGTCGATGATCTCGGCATTGGTGCCATAGCCGAGCGCGCGCAGCAGCGCAGTGATAAACACCTTGCGCTGGCGGTCGATCTTCACATACATGATCTCGTTGGAATCGGTTTCGTATTCTAGCCACGCGCCGCGGTTGGGGATAACCTGCGCAGAGAACAAATGCTTGCCCACCTTGTCGATCGCTTCGGTGAAATACACGCCGGGCGAGCGCACAAGCTGGCTCACGATGACGCGTTCCGCGCCGTTGATGATGAAGGTGCCCTGTTCGGTCATAAGCGGGAAATCGCCCATGAACACCGGCTGCTCCTTCACTTCTCCGGTTTCCTTATTTATAAGGCGCACGGTGACGCGCAAGGGCGCGGAATAGTTAACATCCCGCTCCTTACATTCTTCCACGGAGTATTTCGGGTGATCAAAGTCGATGTTGTAGTCCACAAATTCAAGGACCAGTTTCTCAGAATAGTCAGTGATGGGCGAAACGTCCGCCAACACCTCTTTCAGATCCTCCGTAACAAACCGCTGATAGGAATTCTTTTGAATTTCGATCAGGTCCGGCATGTCGAGAACCTCGTTGATACGGGAGAAGCTCATGCGCTTCCTCGTGCCCATCTGCACCTCATGCACCATCGCGTTCACTCCTATACTAGCACCGCTTGCGCGGCTTGATTGTTGGGCGCGTCATCCCAACGTGCAGTTTTCCCCTTTTGGGCGCATACAATACCCAAAAACTGGCAGTGACTTGCGGGTACAGCTCAAAAAAGCTGATAATCTCCGCAAATTACCATGCTAACGCAGTTTATTATTGTATCATTGCCTGTCAAGCTTGTCAACGGAAATGTTCTTGGTTTTTAACATTTTTTTGTATTTTTTTATTCTTTCTCCCGCATCAATGCCGCAACGCTTCGGGAGGCATAACGCCATGCAACGCCCGCCGCTCCACCGGCGAAGCAGGCTGCGCACAGGCACGCCGCACCGAAGCCGGAGCGCCCCTGCCCGGCTGCTGCCACGCCAAGCATGCCAAGGAGTGCTCCCGTTGCGCCAAGCAGCACCTGTTCCAAAAGCATCAGCGTAAATGCGCGCCGCCGCGGGGTTCCAACACAGCGCATCAGCACGAGCTCCCTCCGGCGCGCACGCACGCCAATCAATCCAGAGCATACGCCTACGCATAAGCAAAGCACGCACACGGCCGGTACCAGTGCGTTGGAGAGCCGGATATCCCGCGTGAGATCCGCAACGGTTTCCCGAAAGAGCTGGTCCTGAATTACCAGCGCAAACGAATTGTACGCACTGCTGCCCGCCGTGGCATCCGGCGTTTGAAAATATTCCGCTGCTGCGGCACGGAATTCCTCCAGCCTGCGGTTATCCTTCAGGACAAAGCTTGCACTTTCCGAATAGATCGGAAAGCCTTCCAACTCCGCCTGAGTCTTCATAAAGTGAAACGAACAATACATCGTGTTCGCCTGCATGCCGCGAGCGCATCCTATTACCTGAAACGTGCGCGGCTCGTCCGAAAGCGCAAGCCACTCCGGGAAAAACAGCGCATTTTGTATGGATATCCGTAATGAATCGCCCAGCACGAGGCCATATGTTTCCATCACGGCCTCGCTTACCACCAGGAGCGGAGCGTCGTTCCGCATGGATTCCCAGCTATATCCGGCAAGGAATTCGACATTTACGCCATATTCTTCCCGGAACGCCGGCACCGCGGCAGGGCTGGAAATGGCAGTAAGCGTGGGAGGATCCTCAATAATTTTATCTTCCAGTTTTACCACGAAGGTGACCTTTTGATCAAGATCAAAAATAAAATCTGTCAGTCCATAGCCTTCAATGTCATATATCAGGCAGTCAATCGCTGAGGAAAGCTGCAACCCGTCCGTGCGCACGCCGTCCGCACTCGTCACTGTGCAGCGAATTTCCATTGTGTCGTACACGGTTTCAAGCTCGCGTTCCTGCCTTGCCTTCATATCTGTCAGCAAGGAAAGCAACACGCAAAGCGCCGCCGCGAGTCCCACTGTTGCAAGGCTTGCCCATGGCGTACGTATCATCCGCTTCAAAGCATACCGGAATGTCATGCATCCTCCTTCATTCCTTTTCCCGCATCAGCGCCTGCGGCTTCCTGTTTACCAGCATAGCGCCGGCAAGCGCAGCGAAGCAGATAACCGCTGCCGTGCAGCCTGCTGCGATGACCCAAAGCGTCCCTGCCGGGCGGCTTATCAGTTCTTCCGCACCCAGCACCGCAACCGCTCTTCCAAACAGCACCTGCCCCGCAAGCGCGCCCAGCACTCCCCCCGCCACCGCCGGCATGCCGCACCGCAGCAGAAATGCTCTCTCTGTCCGCGCCTTTGTTGCGCCCAACGAACGCATCACGCCCAGGTCATGCCGGTTCTTTGCCGCCGCAAATGCAAGAAATACCCCTGCCGCCAGCACAAATACCGCGGCGCACCCCATGGCGACATACCGCGCATTCTTCGTAAACGCCTCAATCGTCGGCGCAACCTCCGAATATCCCTGATCGTAAATCACAAAGTATTCGCTGCTTCCCGGCTCCAGCTCCTCCATTTCCGCAAGAAATTCCTCTGTATGCCCGTTGTCGATGAGGATGGAATACATCGCTTTGGGCAGATACCCTATCGTGTCATTCATATTGTCCGCTGGAATAATTACCGTGTTTGGAGACAATACCATTTTCGTATATGTCATGTCCCATTCGGGTGTTTTAAATAATCCTACAATCTCATATTCGCTTTCGCCAAGCAACTTATTCTCCCAGTAAGCAGCGAACGGGATCCTGGCCCAGTTTAGATCATAAGTCATAACTGCGGCATGATATAAATCCATCGATATAGTATCTCCGACAGAAAAACCGTTTTTTAATGCCAGTCTTTCGCTCATAAGACATGCTTGAGCAGCAGTGGCATGTTCTTCTTCTGTAAAATGGCGACCTTCCGTTAGATACAAATCGTTTTGATTGAACTGCAAAATACTGTTCACACATTCTGTAGAGATCACATCAACGCTATGGTTCCCGATTTCACATTCGTGCAGACGCCGTGTGATTTCGGAGCCATTTTCCCCCGCCAATTCCCCCTCTAATGTGCTACGCAGTTCAAAAATCGGCCATACTTCCTTTTCGACACTACCGGTTTCATTATTGTGATATGTCTCCTTCTTGACATTTAACTTCGCCTGATCTCGCCCTGCTTCTACGTTTAATCCAATTTCCCCCTGCACAACATAACGTTTTCCAACCTGAAACAAGTTTCCGCTTAAATTATCCTGGCAAAGCAACGTATCCGGAACAACATAGTCCCTGTGCGCAGAAAGCACCTGTTCGACATGAAGGGTATATACAGTAAATGATGCAGGAAGTTGGCCTGCAACTTCTTGCATGCTTACTTTGGAGTCTATCTGCAATGATTGTAGCTTACGATCGACGCAAGTCGCAACCACCATCACTTTTTTATATGCTTCATCAAAAAATACTTCGTTCCCAAATTCTTCCCAACTCACATCCCCGTTACGGTACCGTTCACGGAGAGTCCTTGCTTCTTCCAGAGAAGTCATTGTATGGATTTTTTTAATGTATCCTCCATAAATTTCTCGCTTGTCAAGATGCGCCATGCTCATGTTTTCCAAAGTTTTTTTCAATGACGCAAAAGATATTCTATCATAATAAACAGAGTTTAACACCGCAACGGTCGTGTATTTTTCCGCGAGCTCAGCCATTCCCCGGCGCGAAGCAGCAAGCAGCCCGCCGCCCAAACTTGCCGCGCCAACCGCCGCCGCAAGCAAAACGCAGAGCAACGCTGTGCGCCACGGCGCGCGCAGCAACATTCGCAGCTCGGCTCTTAATAGCATTAGTCCCTCCTCCATTAGCCTTCTTTATGTCATAAAGAGACAATTTGCCCTTTTATTCGAACGCGTGCAGCCCAAAAGTTTTATTCTATCTCTGGAGTTAAGCTAAATGGGTTAACACAAGGGGGTCCGCTGCATGTATACGTTTGGGTTTCACTGTATCCACAATTTTTCCCGCATAACGTAATCCACTTATGTGTTTGCGTTCCTACCACATGTCCTCCATCACGTGAATACTTGTCATGGCTTTCAAGTTCGACGCCAATAATTGTCCAGTTATCTTTTGTCCCACAAATTGTACATTCCCTATGTTTTACATCACTTACAATATGCTCTTGGCTATTGGTCGTTTCATATTTAACTTCTAACAACCATATCCAATTATGGTTACATGCCCTTGCATGCGCCGTTGCTGCTATGCCGACCACGATGGTCAGCAAAAGCAGGAAAGCAAGGAAGATGGAAACACGGTGACATAGTTTTTTCATCGTTTTTCCTCCATATTCTGTTTTGCTCTTATGCCATAAGCGGCAGCTTCTGTTCGGATTGTTCTGATGCCATGTGGGCAGCTTCGTCTGAATTGTCCCTTCGGGGCTGCACGCCCTCTGCAAGCGCGTTGTGCCATTTTTCATTTGTTTGAAGCTGAGATTCGTTTCCTGTTGGCATCAGAATAACAAAAGAACGCTTGCTTGTCAATGTTTTAACATAAAGTCAAGGATAATATATGATTCTGTTTCTCTTCCTACTTTTCAGCCTGCCCTCCCATAGTCTCCGCGCAACCCGGTTTATTGCAGGGCAGCACAAACGCGCTTCCACGCAAGGCATACCCGCACGCCACACAGCGCAGCACATACTGGTGCTCCGGTGCGCCGGGCTTATGGCCCGCATCTGCGCAGGCAAAGCGGTGCACGCCCCGCTTGTTGTAAACTACTCTGGTTTCCACAAAGCCACAGGTTTCACATGTACTTTCCGCAGTAAGGCGTTCAAAATGCTGCGCATCACTGTACATGTGGCATGTGTGCGCAAGCCTTCCCGTGCTCTTCCCGTGCGCACATGCAAACGCCCGCACAGAAGGCGCTCCCGCTGTGCCAGCAGCAAGGCAGATCGCTGTAAGCAATCCCAAAACCAATCCCGTTTTTCCGTGCTTCATCGTTGGCCTCCTTCTGAAATTTAATTGTTTCTGTTGCAGATGCCTGTAATAGAGAACTGTGCGGAAATCCCTTCCCCCGCTTTTGTCTTTACGATACCATGTGTTTTTGCATGCGTCAATTTCCGTTTTTATATGATTCGATTATTTACACTTTCGTAATAAAAAAGCCCCGCACGAAACCATTTTTCCGCGCAGGGCATACATTTTTTGTGCCGGTTATTTAATTTTTGCGAAGATCATCCGCCCCGCGGAAGTTTGCAGGACGCTTGTCACCGATACCTCCACCGCGTCGCCCACGCGCCTGCGGCCGCCGTCCACAACGATCATTGTCCCATCGTCCAGATACGCAACACCCTGTCCGGCTTCCTTCCCTTCCTTGACGATGGTCACCGTCATTTCCTCGCCCGGGAGCACCACGGGCTTGATTGCGTTTGCAAGTTCGTTGATGTTGAATACGGGCACGCGCTGCACGCCTGCCACCTTGTTGAGGTTGTAATCGTTGGTTACCACCACGCCCCCCATATCGTAAGCAAGCTTAATCAGCTTCGCATCCACCTCAGCAATGTCATCATAGTCCGTTTCGTTCACTTTGATGGGAATATCCAGCTCCTGCTGCATTTTGTTGAGGATATCGAGCCCGCGGCGGCCCCGGTTACGCTTCAGGGAATCTGCGCTGTCTGCGATGTGGCGCAGTTCCTGCAGCACGAACCCCGGCACGATGATCGTCCCCTCAACAATGCCCGTTTGGCAGATATCCGCAATGCGCCCATCAATAATGACGGAAGTATCCAGGATTTTTGGCCGCGCAACGCCGCTTGTTTTGCCCGTTTTGTCCTTCTGGCCGCGTTTAAACCAGGAAGGGACATTGATTTCTCCCTTGCGCTTGGTCACGATTGACCAGCCCAGGTATCCGAACATCACATACAGTGCGATGTTCACGATCAGCCGAACCCAACTGAACGGGATGCTCGCCGTCAGCGTGCTCAGCAAAAATGCGATCACAAGGCCGATGATAAGTCCAACCACGCCGAAGAAAATATCCACCAGCGCCATGTCGGCAAGCATCGCCTCCGTCTCGTGGATAAAAGCGGAGAACACGGTGATAAGGCTCGGGGAAAAAATGAAAGAAATAATGCCGCAAACAAGCCCCGCCGCAATGAAGATCACCGGAATCACCCAGGGAATCAGCCTATCGTACATGCTCATCATGCCGAGGGAAACAAAGATTTGGTTAATTGCCTCCACAAGTCCAATGCCGATCACAACGCCAAGCAGCGTTGCAAATCCTCGCGCGATCTTTCTCGCCAAATAAGTCACACTCCTTCTCAACCGTCGCCGGTTCGGCAGCGCACAATCATGGTCACATGGTCAAGTCTTTCACATTCCAATGGATAAAAACAGATCCTCTACATCGCGGCCGCTCGCTGCGGCAAGTTCTGCAAGAAGCACCTGGCGCGCGCCGGAAAGCATCTTCCGTTCCCCTGCAGAAAGGCCGCGTTCCGCATCCCGTTTGCACAGGCATTTTACAACGTCCGCAACGTCATAAATATCGCCGCCGCGCAGTTTCTCATAGTTTTCCCGGTATCGCTTATTCCAGTTTTCATTCTCAGGGCAGGGCTCTTCCTGAAGAAAGCGCAGTACGCGCTCGCACTCCTCCGCCGAAACCACATACCGAAGCCCCACGCGTTCGGCGCTTTCCACCGGAACCAGCGCCGTCATTTTTCCAATGAGGAAGCGCAGGACATAGTAGCTCGCCGTTGCGCCAAGCACCGTTCTTTCTTCAATCGCTTCGATTACGCCAACGCCATGCATCGGGTAGCATACCTGGTCACCGACCTCAAACACGGTCCCCATCCTTTCTTTTCCTGCGCACAGAGTTGAAAGCAGAGCAAGTAAACTAAACATAGACACTTCTATTTTAATTATACGTCCCGTTTCGTGCAATGTCAAAAGAAAAGGGGGGCGGGGCGCTTTCAGGGCGCCCCACATGCCGTTTTCAGGCTCGGTTTCTTATTTTCCGGAAACTGCAAGGGCGCTCACAAGCACGCTGGGGCTCCCGAAGCAGGAAGCGCCCGGCAAGCCGAAACGCAGGTCGCTTCCAACAGCTTCCACACCGCGCATCAGTGAAAGGAAGGAACCGCTCACGGTGATCTGCTCCACCGCGCGCACCGCCTTTCCGTTTTCCACAAGCATGCCGGAAGCAAGCAGGGAAAACTCGCCGGAGATGGTGTTAAGCCCGGCATGCAAGCCGCTTACATCCGTAATGATGAGGCCGTTGCCCAGCTTCGCTGTAAGCGCATCAAAGCATTCCGTGCCCGGTTTCAGGAAAAAGTTGGTGGGCATTACGCCGACAGGTGCGGAAGCGCCGGCGCGCCCGCCGTTTCCCGTCGAAGGAATCCCCGCTTTTTTTGCGGTTTTCAGGTTGTGCAGCAGTGTTTTCAGAACGCCGCTGTCCACCACGGGCTTTGTAACGCATGGCACGCCTTCCGCATCGAACGCACGCGGATTCACGGCATGGAATGGATCGTCCAAAATGGTGACGCACGGCGCGGCAACCGCCTCGCCTTCCTTCCCCGCAAGCAGCGAAAGGCCCTTTTGCGCCGCATCGGCGGAAAACATTGGGGAAAATGCGGCAAGCAGATCTCCCATAGCCAGGTTTTCAAACAGAATGCGGTATTCCCCCGCAGGGACGGGCGCGCCGCCAAGCTGTGCCACCGCGCGTGCAACAGCCTCCTTCGCGCAACCATCCACATCAAAAATGCCGTCATCCACGCGGAATGCGAAGCCATCCTTTACCTGACCCCCGGCAGAGGCAACCGGCACGGCATAGGAATATGCAATGCGCTCCTCCCCTTCCGCATCAAGGCCCAGCGTGTTGCAGATGCGTGTGAGTGAGCTTCCGCTCCCTACTGCGCAGCGCATCACGCGCAGAACGCGCGTATCCTGATCCTTGACAGCGCGCTCAAGCGCCATGGCAAGCTCGATCTTCTCCCGCTCAGAGGCCGCATCCACGCGGCATTCCCGCTTGGGCAGCGCACGGTATTCGCACTTGCCCTGCATGGGGTGGTCATCTTCATTTTCGATCGCACGCGCATTGTCCATCGCGCGCAGCACAAGCGCCTCCGGCGCATCCAGGCTTTCGGTGTATGCATACCCGTTCTTGCCCGCAAGCTGTACGCGCAGGTTCAGCCCACGCTCCCGGGAAACGGAATAGGAGTCCAGTTCCTGCTCAAGCACCATCGCCGAAAAGGAATCGCCCTCCACAAAATACAGTTCCGCCGCATCGCACCCGTTTTTAAGCGCGGCCTCAAACGCTTTTTCTTTAAACTGATTGAACTCCATCACAGCGCGCCTCCTTTCCCGCCCACGGTAATTCCACGCACACGAATGCGCGGCTGGCCCACGTTCGTCGGTACGCTGCCCGAAAGGGAGCCGC
>ULTY01063177.1_pt1 | contig 12676 bp, 14 predicted proteins | sample 1958021 | NCBI WGS metagenome assembly ULTY01 (sample SAMEA4835746, study PRJEB28245) | human gut metagenome | biome: gut microbiome; material: fecal sample | place: Denmark | collected 2008 | reverse complement strand
AGAAAGAAAATGAGAAAACAAGTTATTTCAAGAACCGTGCAAGGCATGTATACAGTATACTGTACGAAAATAAATACAAAACTTTTTTAAAAAATGATGACAACGAGGCGAAGACGTGGTATTATAATTATACAAGATAAAGTTAATGAGACGAGAGGAGAATGGGAATGTATAGCGCAGTAAAAGAGTTATACAAAAAGCAAATTGAAAGAGATATTGAAAGATTAAATAGGGTAACGATTGGACTAATATCAGCAGACTTTCGCGAAGATACAGTTATAATAAATTTTGGTGAGGGAATATCATCAGAGCATAGTTATTCTGAAGCGAAGGCGTATGTATCCGGAATGTGCATGGGGGTAATTGAAACGGATGTGAATAAGGGCCATACAATAATGAGAGATTATATTTAAAAGGAGGAAAGATATAATGATAGAGTATAAATTACACAGTGAATATCTGGAAATAAACGAGGGAAATAATCCCTCGTTTTTCTATATCGCCCACGTTACTATTTCATAAACCCCTACTGGCAGGTTTAATCCTGAGCCAGATATTATATCATCACCCGTTATTTTAGTGATTGACCCATTATCATTAAAATATGTCCCGTTTTTAGTGCCAGACACGGTAAACATATATGAAATCGAATCATCTAAAATGTACTGAACGCCAGCCCTTAAAACGCGGAGTTGCATATTTGTTATATACGAAATAATATTATTTTTCGTATTAAACACAGCGTATGAATTATATCTATATGCGGTGGACGACGAAGACGAATAACTGCGCAAATTATTTGCCTCAGCGGGCGTTCCAAATGTTCCGGTACCGTTACGATTTGCACCCAATATTTCAATATTATTGTACGATGAACGTGGTCCCGTTATCGACATTAAATTAGCGCCGGCGCCGAATCCACGTAACACAGCGTTTGAAATAGAAATACCGTTTACATTATTGGCGTTTATAAACGATGTAACATTAGAATTGGCGTCGTAAAAATTATTATTAGGGTTTAGCGAAAATCCGTCAATACATAAATCATAAATCCAATTAGCGCGGTCATTTTTAAATTCTATGACAGGCCCCGCAACGTTCGTCCTAACATTATAACACCTAATATTTTTCAGGGTGATATTTGTCATAGTGTCATCATCTGTTTCAGATTCAAATGCTATCGGTGTCCTATATCCGCCGTTTATTTCGATGTTTGACAATATTAGTTCACGGTTATAGTTTCTAATTCTAATCATAGAATCCGAATTGACGTTACAGTAAACACGTGCGTTATTTAATGTCACATAATTTGTATAATAACAGTCAAACAACGAACCCAATTCAGGCTGTAACGAATCAACGTTATTTATTGAAATAAATGACGACGTGTTATTTTTTTCGCCCGCGATTTTTATAGTGTCGGAATGTTCGCTGTAGACATTTGATATTGAACCATATCTACACACGTTTACATATATAGCACGTTCACGGGCGTGTTTTGAAATAACATTTGAAATACTGAAATTTTCTACAGCTGAAATCAGTATTGCATCTGAACCTACCTCTGTTTCAATAGACGATTTCTGTTCTTCGGTGTTTTCAAAATATATATTGGATATAGCAACATTTTTCAATGAACCCGTCATAGGATTTGTGGCTGTGTACCCCTCAAAATCTATACCTGTTTGACTGTTTTTTATTGTGATGTTGTCTAAAACATACGACGCGTTTTTACCGATATTTTTTGAACCGCTAAAAATGATACCTGATTCAAACCCGACGATTGAAATATTTTTCATGACGGTAAGATTATTTAGCGCGCGAATTGCTATAGCATATCGTTTTGAATCAGTTGCAGCAGTGTTTATAAAATCGCAATTTTCAATTTCTAATATTTGATTTACCTGATTGAATGATATTATTGGCGATCTGCCGGTTGTTTCACATTCAAACACAATATTTTTTAGTGATAACGAACCGTTATTCACTAACGCGTCATTTTCGCCAAATAGCAACGTGGTTTTGTCGGTGTCCCCCCACATGGTAATTATAATATATGGACGGCCAATACCGGCAACATTGTATTTTGCCTTGGTTAGTTTGATAATATAACCGTTATTCTGCGCGTCCGTAAACATTTTTTTAAATGCGGCCGCGTCATTAGTTACACCGTCACCAACAGCCCCATACCCTTCGGGGTTCACCACTAATTGGTATTTCAGATATTTAGCTACAATTGATTCTAATGTTCCATCTGCCGCCATTTCATCCAGTTTATTGTTAATTTCTTTCTGTACATCCAGATTTTTGAAATAATTGTCAACATAATCCTTTAACTGCACGAATAACGCATACAATTCATCAAAATTTTCGTTAGTTTGATTTTGCAATTCAACGACCTCATTAATTTTTGCGATCAATTTATATAGCAATTCCTGATACGTCAGCGAATCATCATATACCAATGGCAATGTCTTTTGAAACCACGCTTTAAACGGTTTTAAATCTTCTCTACCTAAAATCATCAAAATTCTCCTTTTCTACTGCCACAGACCGAAAAAACAGTCTGACAGCTCTTCGATTATCATGTAGTCTACACTTCTTATTTCTTCGTTCCACTCGGTGAGCAATTGTCCTGGGCTGGTAGTATAACCGTCCCTAACGTTTTCAGCCGTGGTGTGATCGCCGCCACTATGTGAATCCGTTTTATTATCCTCAAAATCTGTAATCCGTGCGTTGGTTAAATATTCGTTAGATTCAATATTTATCAGTGACCCCTGTGGCGTATCTGAATATCTATCAGTCGTTTTATCTTTCCCGCCGTGTGTAATTTTCAAATTGCTATTTACAGTCTGATCTATATTTTCCCTCATACTATTATTAGTAATAGGATTTACCAAATCTATTGATTTATACACCATATTATAGTGCGGCATTATGTCATTTAGCGTTGACGATAGGTATAACTGCCACATGGCGATCGTTTCACAACCGATTTCACGCATATAATAGTGTCGCAGTATATTACATTCTAATTCTAACCTATGATTTTCGTCATAAATCGGGAAATCAAAATTAAATATTTTTGGTGCGGCGTTTCTGATGACTGTTTCAACGTCGTTGAACCCAGCGGGGTCTGATAGGTTGTTATACATTTCACATATTGATTTAACTGAAATAGTATACTGTCCCATTATATCACACCCCCTACATCATAGTCACTAATATCATCTGTGATATAGTCGTTATATTTAACAGTAATTTCATGCCCGAACATTTCAGATATCTGCGTTGCCGCCTGCTGTCTGGCCTGTAATCTGGATAACCGCATAGCATATGCGCCGCCGTTCAATGATTGAATTTCCGATGTGATCACACGTTCTCTTTTTTGTTCGTTTATGGAACAAAATCCCATATCAGTTAAAAATTCGTTGAACACATTTTGTTTATGAACGTATAATTTATCGATTAGATACGGGGTCTGTGTGTTAATTGCCTTTATTGTTTCATTTGGGTCAAAATTTTTGTCACCGAATATGAACGGTTCATTGCCCGTATATTTTGCGTATAGATTTAACAATGTCAGTCTCTGTTTTTCGTTTCCGTGAATCAGTAGCGGTGTTTTTTGCCCGTTCTGATTTATCATGATACACATTTCAATTTCGAACAACTGTTTGGCATATTTTTCTATGTTTAGAATTTGCGCATTTCTGAACATACTATTATATATCATAATACTATCATTAGAATCACACCTATATAGATAATTGTTCCAATCAGAATACGCAATGCGGGTCAGCGGATAGCCATATACATTATAGGGGCCACCCTCATTACATTTTAAACACAATTCTTGGTTTAATATATCATCTTTAAAATATACTGCTTTCCCTGTTGTTATTAACGAACGTTCTAAATACACAGTGTCAATAGTGTTCGGGAATCCCGACCATGAAAACGCACTAACTGCAATTTCCATTAATTTTTCGAAAATATTAACCCATGTGAAACGGTTGTTGTATATCGATTGATAAAAATTTTGATTCTGAATAGATGGCGTTTTTATGCTCATTCTATTACCTCTTCTATTATACTATTATCTATAGAATAATCACCCATTCTGGATAGTGAATTCCAAAACGTTGTACCATTGTTATACACATTTTCGATTATTTCTACAGAACTGGCAGGCATTTCGCCCACTATTTTAACATTATTAGTTTTAACATAGTTATAACCGATGCGCCCATTTCTTGACGGGATTTTAACACGGTTTATTGCATACCCATATCGGTCGAAAAAATCATCCAGAACACGGGCATTAGCTGCTTTTATGCATAATTGCCCTGCATAGAAATCCAAATTAGCACCAGACCAGTCGACACACGATGACTGCGTACCCGATGAATAACTGTTCCCTGATGTATTGGTCATTAAATTTCCAGCCAATCCTGCGCCGATCGCCAGCGGTACATTTCCGATTGCGCCAGCGATTGCGCCGCCTATTGACACCAAACGGCCCATCTGTCTGGCTAACCATTCTTGATACCCTGTGGTATTTATTGGGCACTGCGGGAAATTATTGATTAGTAATTTTTTGTCATAGGCATATGACGTATTATTATAATTCGTTGGAACCAGCGAAACTTCAGGCACGCCAGCCGACATCGTGAAACTGGCTTCAAACGTCGGGTTGCCCGAAAAATCGTGGTAATCCAGTTCTATCGCCGAGCCCTGACTATTCGTAACAAAACATCTGTTATATAGTACTGACAGAACTTTTAAATTGTGTGGCGCATAACCATCTACAGTTGATGGCCTGCTTGCACTCACTTTTTTTGTCGTTCTGTTCATAGTCATCTGTTCGGGTATAGCGTAACACCCGATCACTTTTTCGTTAATTTTATCCGCCGCTTTTAAACCATTTAAACGTTCATTTAAATCAGTAGCCGATGTATATGTTTCCATCTGATAGCATGAATATACACGCCCTGCAATATCGCCATTATATGGGAACAGCAGTTCGCCGTCACGGGTAGCGATCAATGCTATTTTACCGCCACTCACAACACCTAAATCTACTAATGATCTGATTTCCATTTCGCCGCCATCAATCGGTTCAGGCTGTAGCCAGTTAGCCGCACTATCAGACGTAACATGTTCACGTTCTACCATGCATGCGGGCAGGGAATAGTCGAATAACCAGGTAGTCATTTCGTCAATCGTGAAATACACATATGTGGTATTGTTGGACACGTATTCCACACTATCAATAAATGCATAAAACCACTTACTACCAAAATTTGGATTTTGAAACATCAAATAGTTGCAGTCGTAAAGTTCGCTATAAACGATTGACGACCTGATAACAGTCTGTCCGCCTGCGCCGCCACGAATAAAACTGACGTTCGTTTCAGTGTGTTCAGCATAACTATTGATCGCATTGTATTGTGCGGATTCTGACGACCAGTATCCAACGTGTTCATATGTTTTCGTTAGCGGAACACCGCTACAAAATTTAAATGTAGATGATGGTGCTATATACATTATATACCTCATTTTGTTTAGGGTGTACACATAATACTGTGCACACCCTATAATAAAATATTAGAAAGGAGACACACTATTCTACAGTGATAATGGATTTACCTGTTTTTGTAGTGTTGTAAACAGATGTTGCAGTGATTGTTGCTATTCCAGTTGCACCAGTTAAAACTTTAACATTCCCGTTGCCGTCAACTGTTACATTTTCGTTATCTGACTGCCATGTAACACCTGCTGGCGGGAAATTCGTGCCAGTTACAGCAACCGACAGTTTAACGCTGCCGCCAACTGGTAGTGTAGCAGTAGCGGGTGTAACAGTTACAGCTGTAACAGTCGGTGCGTCTGCCTGCAGCAGTACAGCATTTTCGAACGGGGATGTGGAAAAAGTTCGCCACACGTGGAACCAGTTATTTCTATACAAACCCTGTTCATTATCACGTGTTCTAAATTCATTCAAATTATCGAACACCATTAAATAATCACGTGACACCAGCACGGCAGGTACGGCTGCCAATTTGTCCAGATCGTTCTGAACGATCTCTTTGTATGTCGGGTCACCCGCAAAAAGTTCGCCCAGTCTGGCGGTGTCTAATTTGCCGAATGAGTCAACTAATACGACATGTCCTAAAAATTCGACTTTATCCATATTAAACGCTGTAGCAAGGCTCTGAACGTCCATGCGCGCATTAAAAGCAGTAGACACCAGTAAATACTGGTCATCTTTTAGCGTAAAATTATGAACGCCTGCCCTATTATAATCAGGGGACAGGAATGTCAACGAATCGGACAACGCCTTGACCTGCACCATTGCCTCAGACATTTCATCTGCTGTCGAAACTGCGCCAATTGCGTGCGTTGGCAGCATGCCGTCCAGAATTTCTCTTGCGATCATGTATTTCATTGTTAAAAATTCGTCGTAATTTGCGCCTGTGTATAGTGATTCTGTAATTTTTCCGACCAAACTATACAACCCGTCCCATGATATGAACGCCTGTTTCAGGTCTGCGTCTGATGTAGTCGCCTTATAGAATTTTTGATAATTCATAATATGATAGGCAGCTCTCACGTCAGGTTTTTCTCTTTTTTGTAATTCACTTTCTGCGACCGCAGGATCATACTGGAACGGCTTTGCCAGTTCAACAAATATTTCCTGAATAATTTCGCCCAACATCAACTCGCCTTGCTTCATGAATGACCACGGGTTATTATATATCTTATTTTTAATATATGTCTTGCCGATCCTATTCCATAGTGACGACAGGAATTCATTTTTGATAATTTCATCGCCAGTTATAATATCCCCGATCATTCTCAGACGTTCAATATCCTGCGGAACCGCAACTGGTACACTATTCTGATAGTATGGGCTTGCGCCGTTTCTCGTTGCGTTCAGCACTGATACTGTATCAAAACTAATATTTTTCTGCGTTACCTTATTAGGCATACTATTCTTCCTCCTTTATTATATCGTCAAAAGTTATATCTTCATAACTTTTTTTGTCTTCCTCTGGCTCTTCATTTTCGATTTCATCTTTAGGAATTTTTCCCAAAAATCTGTCAATGTATCTTGCACGCCACACTTTTTCGACTTCTTTTCTTGCCGCGTCCACCGCTGCGTCGATGTCCGTCTGTGTGAAACCGTCTCTCACGTCGATTGATTCATCAACATTTTCGATAAATTCGATCAATTCATCGGTCATATCTTCTCCCGCCAGATCCTTAATCTTTGTTAAAATTTCTTCTTTTGATAATATCATTTTATCACTTCCTTATTTTAATAATAGTAATGCGCCGTTCCATGTGTCTGTTCCTGCAATGCCGTCCTGTGCGCACCCAATTTTTGCCTGTAATTTTTTACAATATTTATCTGTGATTGCACCGAAATCGCCATCAATTTTTAGGTCAGCTGGACAACTAAAATAACAATAACATATTCTTTGCAGGGTTTTCACGGCTGCGCCTGTTGAACCCCTTTTTATTACTGGCATTGATACCGCCACATAACCACCCTCTTTTTTAGTATTGTCAACATCTGTAACGTTTTCACCAAAATATTTTAAAATTCCATCGGCCAAGGCTTTTCCTATTTTTTCGTTATCATGAATAAAATTGTCTACGTCAGTTTGATTGGTGTGAAATCCCATTTCACAGTACATTGTTTTCGCTTTCGGCGAATTGATTTCATATAAATCTGTTCGAACAGAAAATTGTGCATTTTTCTTTTCAGGATAAATTTCCTCTAAAAACGGTGCTACTGTATTAAATATAGCTCTATATTCATCATTATCAGAATAGAACATGAACAGTAGATAACGTGATGAACTATCTGAACTGGCGTTCGTGTGAATTGGAACATATAGGTCTGCGCCCCAGTCGTTGGCCTTTTTTACTCGGGTCGCCATATTCTGTGATGTAGTTCCTATTTCAACTCTATACCCTTTTTCCAATAGGTATTTTTTACATACCTCTGCAATTGGTCTGGTGTGTTTATCCTCATAACAACCAGATCGCAAACATTTGTTCTGGCCTATGCCGTGGTTAGATGGTGAAATGTAAATTTTTATCATTTCAGCCACCTATTTTAGTTAAAATTTTTTCCATAACAACAGTGTTATTTTGGATCGCCTCAGTCAGCTGCATGACCTCTTCTTTATGGTTCTTTTGACTTTTATATATGTACCATAATAGTATACCACACATAACTATCGGGAAACCTACTGTCGTGATAGCATTTAATACAATGTCAATATTTTCCAATTATTCCACCTCGTTCTCAAAACCTAAATTTATTTTATCTACTATTATTATACCATGCCTTGACAAACAATGCAATAGCATGTTATAATAAATCATGGGAAATTTTTACGATAATAACAAATTGTTGAATTTATTAGACGAAAACGGAAATCACCCAGAAATTTTTATCTCCGAGGGTAATAGGTCGGCTGGAAAAACTATTTCATTTAATAGATATCTTGTAAATAACTATATTAAAAAAGGTAATAAGTTTATACTACTATATAGATATGGGTATGAAATGGATGGTGTTTCAGATAAATTTTTCGACGATATAAAAACCCTTTTCTTCCAGAATATGGAAATGACGGAAAAGAAAAGAGCAAAGGGTAAGTATGTCGAATTGTTTATTGACGAAAAAACATGCGGTTACGCCGTTTCACTGAACTCCGCTGAGTTTGTAAAACACGCTGCGCATATTTTTTACGATTGCGAACACATTTTATTTGATGATTTCCTAACAGAAAATGACAATTATTTGCCCGATGAAATTAAAAAATTCGTGTCGATCCACCAATCGGTAGCACGTGGCGGCGGAAAAAGTAGCAGGTATCTACCTGTATATTTGATCGCAAATCGAACGTCACTTTTGAATCCCTATTATACCTCGCTTGGAATATCATCTAAAATCCAAAATAATACGAAAATATGTCGGGGGTCTGGCTATGTGCTGGAACGTTTCATAAACGAATCAGCTAAAAAAGCCCAGGATGATTCATTGTTTAATCAGGCGTTTTTTGACAGCGATTATCACACTATAAACGACGGGTTACTATATTTAAACGATGATATTACTATGGTTAAAAAAATGAGTGGCAATAACTATTATATGTGTACCCTGCGTTTTAATAAAAAATTATATGGAATACGTAGATACGAAAACGACATAATATATATTGACAATAGTTTTGATGAAACATACCCATTAAAAATTGCTGTCACACAATCAGACATTGATGGCGAATACATATATAAAAATGTTAGACAAAATATAATAAATTTGTACAGAAAATATTTTAATTATGGGGTTTTCAGATTTAAAAACCTCGATTGCAAAAATGCTATAATGAATCTACTAACATATTGATATCAGCACGACTGATGACTGACTGATGTTGCGGGACAGCTACGGCGTAAAAACCGCCCGACACATGTACGGTTAGCAACCGCCTTCACTCGCTTCGTGTGTAGATATATAAAAAAGAGGATATATTTACAATATCCTCTTTTATTTTGGCAACATTTCATAATATTCTGGTGTCAACAGGCAGCCGCCCACGAATTGGCGTTGCACTAATTTTGATGGAACAACTAATCCCACTTTAAAATCGCTCATATTTCGCTTAACTTCAACGAACGCTCGTTCTTGTTCGTTTTTAGCTATGGTTAAATCGCCGTTCATACTGGCAATAAACAATTGCTTGCAGCGATCGGGCATGCCAGCACATTTCACATCAATATCATCTTTACTCTTTTCAATATATGTTTTCTGTCGCACAAATATAGCTGTGTCCCATTCTACTTCTTTTTTCCATTTACAAAAATCAACGTCATGCAGCTCCACACCCTTAACATCATTAGCATTACCTATGCAGTGTATACTATCTGTGTCAGCATATACAAATGATTCATAGTTCTGCTGCGCTGCTGTGATAGTGAACGCCCGTGCGTATGATGTGATGGCTGCGCCGACTGGAATGTAGCCAGCTTTTTTATTATCAGCGACCACAGTCTTATATTTTATGCAATTATCCTCACCCAGATATACTATTTTATAACTACTATTTTTAGAAGAGGCCATTTTTCCGTATAAATTATTTAAATATAGTTTTGCCAACTGGCGTTTTGCACCCTTGCTGGTTTTTTTAATTTTGCTATAAAAATTTATATATCGGTCAAATACACCTATTTTAGTATCGAAATAACACCCATCTAATATTTCAGTATTATATAATTCATAGTGTTTATTAATCAGCCACCAATCAGTCTGCGACAATGTCATTTCAACAACGGCTGGGTTCCATTTTCCGTTTTCGTCAATAAAACCATCAACATAGCGATCATTTTCAGAATCATAAATATTTGATGTTTTTAAATATTCATTATTTTTGTAAAACCAATTGCGCTTAATTTGAATCGTCGGTAAAAAATTTTCACGAATTTTGAACTCCGTGCGAATACGCACGAAAAAATATTTATCCTCAGAAATTTCTTCGGGAATTTCACCCTTCCAAAATGTTGGCAATCCAATGGGATACGCTGACCCTGATTCGCTGTGCATTACAGACGGGTACAACGAATTGACATCCAATGTATAGCCGTTGTGTAATACTTTATCTTCCATACCTTCTTTTAAATAGCACCACCCGCCGCGATATGACCGTCTGATATATTCATCCGCTGTACTACTGCCATAGATATTTTTATCAATGTAAATTTCTGTTAAATCTGGGAATAAATCTTCATAATATTTTTTTGGAAAATGTGATTTAAATTCAGACAAACACGATGACCCAACGGTTAGCTTATCGTGACCCTCATTCATGCAGATTTCTAATGCTTCTTTTAAAACTAAAACATCATTTTCAATATAGTGTCTTTCTTCGTCTGTTATTGGGCAATTAGGGTAGCGGAACCCCTTGTACTCCATTTCTAATTTTTTGTGGCGCGTTTCAAACGATTCGCCAATTGAGCGCAGTGAAAACGGTAACAGTTTTAAACTGTCTCTAATTTCAATCATGCGATTATTTTGCTTTAAAATGATAGAATACCACTGGCCTTGATTAGATATAGTATACTTATACATATTATTTTTCATGTGTGAATCTTTAAAAAATTCGTCGCCGTTCAATGCCTGTTTAAATTCATTATTCGATAAAAAATAGTGTAGTATAAACGAACCGTCAAATTTTAAATTGTGAAAATATAGTATTATATTACCGGCGGTATTTTCAAAAAAATATTTGAAAAAATCATCTATTGACCCCAGTACGTGAACGTCATTTTTGAACAGTTCAGCAAATGCGGCTGACCAGACCAGTGTAGTGTCCTGCCCGTCATATACGGTTGTTTCAAAATCACAGGCAAACCGTGTGTACTCACGAATCTTCATAATCATCTTTCACACCATATTATTTATAATATTATTTAAATCAGTTATATCTACGTTAGGTAAATATCTAATTACGTTTTCCAAAAAATTGAGTAGATCATTAGAAACACGCCTATAATCACTATCGGTGAACCACCACTCTTGCACTTCCCACCCGGCTTCGGCCGCTTGCCGCAGCATTGTCGCAACACGTTCACGACCGTATGCTGCCAACATGCTTGCAGTCATTTCATTTAATTCTGAAACGACATAGCGTGTTACCGGATGTATTGACGCAGAATAGTAACGCAATTTTGATTGTAATTCACGAATATAAACGTCGTCACGATTGACAGCGTTTTGTTCACGTTCATTTAGGTCAATTTCCAACGTCGTTAACATATCCTGCGTGATATATGTTGGAAATGACGTAACTGTCATGTTTGTTCGACTTTCGATTAAATTTTTCCATTTTCGTTGATTAGGTGTCAGTCTTTTTTTTGCCATTATTTAACCTCCTGAAATAAATAGCGGGCATAAAAAGCCCGCTTATTTTTTTTTTTTTTTTAATTTACGGAGCATGTCAGGAAATATTTTCCTTTGAAATTCTTACTTTCTTTTTTGTAGATAATTATGGACAGCGGCTCGCCTTCTGCTTCCAGCTCCTCAGCGATGTCCTTGAACGTTCTATAGAACGTGTCAGACGATGTTACGTATTTCTCACCATCTTCGATTAAAAAAACGTATTGTGAATAGTCAGGGTTTTCTGCTTTTTCATTGTGAACGTCCAGCACTGCATATGTGTCTACTATCATCTCAACACCGTAACCACTGCCATCTTCATTCGGTACCAGCTCATCCAGCTTGACCGCATTAGATGTGTCCTTGATTTTTATTCTCTCTTTACCCGTTAATTCTCTGTTTGCATACGCTATTTTTACTTCATAATCTTTCATTTTTTATTTCTCCTTTTTTCTTTTTTTACTCTACTCTTTCAGCGACTGCCATAAACTGTTCCAGCGCCATAACATATTTTTCGGAAATTATTTGTATTTCCTTAATAGCTACCGGAACCATCCCTTCACCGCACTGCTTTGCGACAGATTTCAGAATCTCTTTCTCTTTCGTTTTCTCAATGAAAAAAATTCCTTCAACCATCTGCTCATTAACAGGGTCTGCCAGTAATGCAGTTACTTTCATCGTCTGCACGGTTCTTGAAATAACTTGTTTTCTCATTTTCTTTCT
>ULTY01030368.1_pt1 | contig 12778 bp, 9 predicted proteins | sample 1958021 | NCBI WGS metagenome assembly ULTY01 (sample SAMEA4835746, study PRJEB28245) | human gut metagenome | biome: gut microbiome; material: fecal sample | place: Denmark | collected 2008 | reverse complement strand
AGGAGCAGCTGCTCCGCACGGGCGCGGCGTTCCGACTCACTGACGCCTTGCAGTATCAGCGGAAGCATTACGTTTTCGATGGCTGTCAACCGCGGAATCAGCTGAAAACCCTGAAACACGAACCCGATTTCCTCGCCGCGCACCTTCGCCAATTCGTCAGGCGGCAAGGCTGAAACGTCCCGCCCGTGCAGACGATATACCCCGGAAGTTGGACGATCAAGGCAGCCGAGAATGTTCATCAGTGTCGATTTTCCTGACCCGCTCGCCCCGACCATGGCAGCATACTGCCCCGGCGGAATGCGCAGCGTAATGTCGGACAGCACGGGCAGCGGCGGCGATTTTCGCTCTTGCGCGGGGAAAGTGCGGGTGATGCGGCGCAGGTCAATCATGCGAATGTTCCTCCATGGGGGACAAAAAAGCCCCTGCCCGGGTAGGATGCCCGGACAGGGGAGAATTTATACTATTTCCAAATGATAAGGCGCAAGCAGATGGTGCAGGTGAATTTGATAATAGTATTATGAGGGGCAAGGGGATTCCGCGTCTGCGGACGCGGGAGTTAGTGCGCAGGGACGCCTCGCTGCCTGCGACTAAGGGGGCATACTTGAGCGCGTTTGGCATAGCGGGCGGCACGAGCGGGAGTTGGGGCGTTGCCCCAAGCCCCAGCAGGGACGCTGTCCCTGCACCCTGCAAGGGACATTGTCCCTTGACCCTTTTTGGCTGCCCGGCTTGAGTGCGCTTCCGTGACGGTCTTTTCAGTTACTTCAAACGTGCAAAGTACGCCTTCAAATTCCCGCCGCAAATTCTCTCGATTGATTCGTCGTTGTAGCCGTAATTGCGCAGTGCCGTCAGCAGATTCGGCAGCTCCGCCGGATTCCGCACGTCGTCAGGCGACACCTCGATGCCGTCGAAATCGCTGCCGAATCCAACAATATCCGAGCCGCCAAGCTGGCAGATATGGTCGATGTGCTGGGCAATCGTCACACTGTCCGACTTGCAGTCCGCAGACAGAAAACGCGGGTAGAAATTCACGCCGATGTAGCCGCCGTACTGAATCATGGCGCGAATCTGGTCGTCGGTCAGGTTGCGTACATGGTCGCAGAGGGCGCGGCAGCAGCTGTGGCTCGCCATCGGCGGACGCTCACCCTTTGCGAACAAGTCCCAGAATCCGGCTTCGTTCAGGTGCGACACGTCCACGCTGATGCCCTGACGCTGCATCACGCGGGCAATGCGGATGCCTTCGGGGGTCATATGCGTTTCCGCGTCCACGGCGGCAGGGGTGGCGAAAGCGTTCGGGTGATTCCACACCAGCGCGCCGATGCGGATGCCGCGCTGCCGCCAGAAAGCCACCATCTCGTCGCTCTTCTGGAATACCTCGCAGCCCTCGAAGGAGAGCATGAAGGTGTTTTCGCCGGGTTTGACATCCTCCGGGTCATCGACCTGCCGGATGCCCGCGTCGGTGAAGTGGTGGATGGCGGCGTATTCGGCGTCGGCGACGGCTTCATAGTCACCGTTCGGACCTTTCGGACCGCTCCACAGGGCGAGGGTTTGCAGACTGACGCCGCCCTGTCTCAGGCGGTCGGGGGTAATATCGGCCTGGGCGAAGGTGCGTTTGCCAACGCCAAGGCTGAAGAGGGTATCGGAATGGGTATCGGCAAGAAACATCGGCAGATTCCTCGTTTCATGAGAAAATTGGCAGAATGCTGGGAAATAGCATTCTGCCGAAAAAAGCTGCTTAAGGTCAGCGTATAAACACGCGGGCGTAGCATGAAAGTGCGCTCAACTCAATCGCGCGAAAGGGTCAAGGGACGAAGTCCCTTGCGGAGTCCAGAGGCAGAGCCTCTGGTGGGGTCTAAGGGGCAAAGCCCCTTGGTTCCCTCACAGCTCCCTTCGTCCCTCCATCGCCTTCGAGAGAGTCACTTCGTCGGCATATTCGAGGTCGCTGCCGACGGGGACGCCGTGGGCAATGCGGGTGCACTTGATGCCCATGGGCTTAATGAGCCGCGCAATGTAGGTTGCGGTTGCTTCGCCCTCGATGTCGGGGTTCGTCGCCAGAATCACTTCGCTGACCGGTTCGGTCTGCAGGCGCGTCATCAGTTCCTTGATGTGAATATCATCCGGCCCGATGCCGTCCATCGGCGACAGCGTGCCGTGCAGGACGTGGTACAGCCCGTGGTAATCGTGCATTCGCTCCATGGCGGCCACATCGCGCGGGTCGCGCACGACGCAGATTTGCCCGTTATGGCGGCTTTCATCCGCGCACACGGCGCACTTCTCGCCAGATGCGAAATTGCCGCACACGTCGCAGTAGCGAATCGCCTTGCGCCCCTGCCATAGTGCCGCCGCCAGCGCGTGAACATCCTCCAGCGGCATCCCGACGATATGGTACGCCAGCCGCGCCGCTGTCTTGTGACCGATGCCGGGTAGCCGAGACAGCTCCGACACCATCCGCTCAATCGGTTCGATTTGTCCGGGCATCAGAACAGACCGCCCATGCCGCCCATGCCGGGCGCCATCTTGTTCATCGTCTCTTCGCGGTTTGCTTCACCCTTGCGCAGCGCTTCGTTCACCGCCGCCATCACAAGGTCCTGCAGCATTTCCACGTCGTCCGGGTCAACGACCTTCGGGTCAATCGTCAGGGACAGCAGCTCGCGCTTGCCGTTCACCTTCACGCTTACCACGCCGCCGCCGGATTGCGCTTCGTACTCCTGCGCATCCAGCTTTTCCTGCGCGTCCGTCATCGCCTGCTGCATCTTCTGCGCCTGACGCATGAGCTGCTGCATGTTCGCGCCGCCGCCGAAGCCAAAGTTCTGTCGTGCCATAAAAATCGTCCTCCTAATTATTCGTTTTCTGTCAGTTTCTCCGGGGAAATCCGCCGGATGGTCAGGTTGCCCGAAGCCGTCGTCACGCGGACAGACGGTGCGCCATCGACGATGGATACGCCGTCCGTCAGCAGCCGCCCGGACACCGAGCGAAGAATGGCGTCACACTGCGCGCCGGGAATTTCCAGACTGATGCCGCCTGCGACCGAGCCGCCCTTGAAGGTGGAAAACATCTCCGCAAAAGAGAGCATTGCGCCCCGGCTGACCGAGGACAGCGAGATGTTCAGAAACGCAAGGCGCTCCAGACAGAGCATCCCCGTCGTCGTGAACAGGCTGCAATCCTGCCCGGACAAGTCGCTGCCGGCAATGTCGCCGCTGCCGTTTTTGACCTTCAGGCTCAGGCTGCTCAAGTCGGAGAGCATCACGAAGCCGGAGAGAGACTCCACGGACAGGTCACTGACCTGCAAACCGCGAACATGCACGCTGCCGGACGTCGTGCGAATCTCGACCCGTCCCTTCCACGCGCGCGGAATGCGGATGGTCACTTGCAGCCAGCGGGCGCTGAGCGGCAAGGGCGAGAGTGCGGCGGCGGACTGCTCCAGCGTCAGCGTATCGCCGTTCTGGGCGAGCGAAACCGCCTTCATATCGTGGTCGTCGCCGGATGCCATGACTTGGATTTCCTGCGTGTCATCGGCGTAGAGTTCCAGCAGGGCGCCGGTGAGGTGAATCACCAGCTGCGTAATGGTCAGCGAGGAAAAAGAGTTGCGCGAATTCATACGCGTTCACCTCCGTCATTCGTCCTCATCATATCACGTTTTGGCGCTTGTTGCAAGGGGAAAAGCCAACTATGAAGCAGTTGGATGCTTATGCGGATAGGCATAGTTGACTTCATTTCCATCGTGGTAACTTCCGCGAGTTCCAGAGGGCATAAAAACAGACGAAGTCTGCGATCGCCCTCTGGACTCCTTCGGCGTTCGCCTCCGGATGCTACTTGATTTTTATTGGAAGTTTTTTAGTTTGTGCGCAGGGACGCTTCGCTGCCTGCGGCGAAGTTGCCGGACTTGTTTTTCCTCTTTGAGTAGGTTTAACGGAGCAACAGTTGGGGCGTTGCCCCAAGCCCCATAAGGGGCGCCGCCCCTTAACCCCGCAAGGGGCATTGCCCCTTGACCCTTTTTTCGGCGCCATGCGGGTGCTGTTATTCCAACAGCTCCGCCCCCGTCACCACGTCGTCCATCACCGCGATAACCAGCGGCGTTCCGCGATCTTGCTTGCCTTGCAGGCGCACGTTGTCCCTTTCCACCAGCGTCGCGGGGGATTTCGCCTGCTGCACGCGAATCAGGTGATCGTCCTTCTCCAACCGCACCACGCCCGCAAGCTGTTTGCCGTTGCTGCCATTCTTGTTGAAATAGAAGGACTTCACGCCCTTGCCGTTGCGGTTCTGCTTCTCGAAATCGACGGAGAGCAGGCGCTTGGCGTAGCCGCGGTCGGTCAGCAGCACGATTTGGTCGCTGTCTTGCAGCTGCCCGCACCAGATGACCTCGTCGCCGTCCTCCACCTGCATACAGCGCACTCCGGCGGCGACGCGCCCCTGCACCGGTACGCTGTCGAGCGAGAAGCGGATGCACAGGCTGCTGCGGGTGAACAACAGCAGGTCGTCGCGGCTGGCGGCGGGGAGAACTGTCAGCAGACGATCGCCGTCCTTCACGTTCACGGCGGCAAACTTCTTGCTGCGCACGTCATAATCCGCGGCGGCGGTGCGTTTCACCATGCCCTGCCGGGTGATGAAGAGAATGTCCGGCAGGTGCCCGACGTCCGCCATGCGGATGCACGTCATCCACAGCGCCTTCTCGTCGTCCTCCAGCCCGGCCAGCACGCCCGAAAGCAGCTGCCCGCGATCCTTGGGCTTGACTTCGTTCAGCGACGCAACAGGCAGGGGATAGCAGTTGCCGTGGTCGGTGAAGATGAGCAGCGTCTCGTCTGTTTTGGCCATGAACAGGAAGTCGGCGAACTCCTTGTCGTCCTCCGCGCGGGTCGGGAGCGGCGTTTTCTTGTAGAGCGCGGGATTCATGCGCTTCAACTGCCCCGCGCCCGTGAACGCCACGATGACTTCTTCCGGCGCGGCGGCTTCTTCCTCAACTTCCAGCGGGGATTCGTCCGCTTTTTCGATGGTCGTGCGGCGCTCGTCGGCGAATTCCTCGGCAATCTCCTGCAATTCCTTGCGGATGACCGCCAGCAGCTTTTTCTCGCTGTGCAGGATGCCCTCCAAGCGGTCGATGAGCTTCAGGATGTCCTCGTACTCCTTGCGCAGGGCGATGATTTCCAGATTCGTCAGCCGCTGCAGGCGCATGTCCAAGATTGCCTGTGCCTGCGCGTCGGACAGCTCGAAGCGCTCCATCAGGCGGGCTTTCGCTTCTTTCGGGTTCTTTGAGGAGCGAATCAGCGCGATGACCTCGTCGAGGTTGTCCACCGCAATCATCAGACCCTGCAAAATGTGCGCGCGGGCTTTCGCCTGCTTCAGGTCGTACTCCGTGCGGCGGGTGATGACGTTTTTTTGATGGCGGATGAAGTGCCCCAGCATCGTCTTCAGCCCCATCTGCACGGGCTTGCCCTCGGCGATGGCGACCATGTTCACGCCGAAGGTGACCTGCAAGTCCGAATACTTGTAGAGCACTTTCAGCACCTTGTCCGGGTCGGCGTCCTTCTTCAGCTCGATGACGGCGCGCATTCCCTCGCGGTCGGATTCGTCGCGAATGTCGTAGATGTTTTGCAGCTGCCCCTTCTTTTCTTCCGACAGCTTCAAAATTTTCTCCAGCATTGCGGCTTTGTTGACCATGTAGGGGATTTCCGTGATGACAAGCAGCTTGCGCCCGTTCACGCCGTCCTCCACATGCACACGCGCGCGCAGGGACAGCTTCGAGCGTCCGGTCTCATAGCCTCTGCGGATTTCCTCGTTTTTCACCAGCACGCCGCCGGTGGGGAAGTCCGGGCCGGGGATGATTTTCATCAGCTCATCCAGCGGAATGTCCGGATTCTCCATCACAGCAATCGCCGCGCGGATGCTTTCGCCCAGATTGTGCGGGGGAATGTTCGTCGCAAGCCCTACCGCGATGCCGCTTGCGCCGTTGACGAGCAGATTCGGAAAGCGCGCGGGCAGCATGTCCGGCTCTTTGAGCGTGTCGTCGAAATTCAGGCGGAACGGCACGGTGTCCTTCTCAATGTCGCGCAGCATTTCCAGCGCGAGGGGCGTCATGCGCGCCTCGGTGTAACGCATGGCGGCAGCGCTGTCGCCGTCAATGGAGCCGAAATTGCCGTGCCCATCGACCATCGGCCCGCGCATGGAGAAGTCCTGCGCCATGCGCACGAGCGCGTCGTACACGGAGGAATCGCCGTGCGGGTGATATTTGCCCAGGCAGTCGCCGACGATGCGGGCGCACTTGCGGTGCGGCTTGTCGGGCGTCGTGCCCAGTTCCATCATGGTATAGAGAATGCGGCGCTGCACGGGTTTTAAGCCATCCTCGACGCGCGGCAGGGCGCGTTCCAGAATGACATGCTCCGCGTAGGGAATCATGGACTGGTGCATTACGTCCTCGACGGTCGTTTGCAGGATGCGCGACGGGTCGTCCTTGGGAATCGGGCGGTTATCGCTTGTTTTCTTTGCCATAACTTACTTTCCTTCCCCTCGCTGACCTTCCGGCAGCTCGAAATTATCCGGCTTGTTGAAGTCGGCGTTCTCGATGATGTAGTCGCGGCGCGGCTCGACCTTGTCGCCCATCAGGATGGTAATGCGGCGGTCAGCCAGCGCTGCGTCCTCAATCGTCACCTGCATCAGTTTGCGCTGGGAAGGATCCATCGTCGTCGCCCAGAGCTGTTCGGGGTTCATCTCGCCCAGGCCTTTGTAGCGCTGGAGCGTGTAGCCTTTGCCCGCTTCCTTGATGCACTTCGCCAGCTCCTTGTCGTCGTAGGCATAGAGGACTTTGCTGCCCTTTTGCACCTTGTACAGCGGCGGCATCCCGATATAAACGTGACCGCCGGTGACAAGCTCTTTCATGTAACGGAAGAAGAAAGTGAGCAGAATGGCGCGGATGTGTGCGCCGTCCTGATCGGCATCGGAGAGGATGATGACTTTGTTGTATTTGAGGTTGGCGAGGTTGAAATTCTCGTCGATGGACGTGCCGAGCGCGGTAATCAGCGAGCGGAACTCCTCGTTGCTCAGCACCTGATCCAGCCGCTTCTTTTCGGCATTGAGGGGCTTGCCGCGCAGGGGGAGAATCGCCTGATAGCGGCTGTCGCGCCCCTGCTTGGCGCTGCCGCCTGCGGAATCGCCCTCGACGATGAACAGCTCATTGTCTTCCGCCTTTTTGCCGCGGCAGGCGCTGAGTTTGCCGACCAGCGGCGCGGCGTCAAGCTGATTTGCTTTGCGGGCGTTGTCGCGGGTCTTGCGCGCGGCTTCCCGCACCTGCGCGGCGCGAATCGCCTTCTGCACAATCTGTTGCGCAATCTCCTGATTCTTGAGGTTCTCCAGCCAGTCCGTCAGCTGCTGGGTGATGATGCCCTCCACCGCGGGGCGCACTTCGCTGTTGCCCAGACGCCCCTTCGTCTGCCCCTCGAACTGCGGATTTTTGACCATCGTCGTCAGCACGCAGCTTAAGCCTTCGCGGAAGTCCTCGCCCGTCAGGTTGCTGTCCTTTTCCTTCAGGAAGCCGTTGCGGCGGGCGTAGTCGTTGAACATCTTTGTGAATGCCGCCTTGAAGCCCGTTTCGTGCGTGCCGCCTTCGCCCGTGGGGATGTTGTTGACATAGGAAAAAAGGCTCTCGGTATAGCCGTCGGTGTACTGAATGGCGACGCGGCAGATGACGGAATCCTTCTGTCCTTCGAGGTAAATCGGCTGATCGTGCAGGACAGTTTTGCCGTCGTTCAAATACCGCACATAGTCGATGATGCCGCCCTCGTAGTGGAAGGTCGTTTCGCGGCGGGCAGGGTCGCTCACACGCTCGTCGAGAAAGACAATTTTCAAGCCCCGGTTCAGGTATGCCAACTCCTGCAAGCGGCGGAACACTGTGTCGTAATTGAAGCGCACGTCCTCGAAAATCGCGTCATCGGGAAGAAAACGCACGAGTGTGCCCTTCTTGCGTGTGTTGCCGACTTTTGCCAAGGGCGCGTCCGGCTTGCCCGCGATGACCTTGCCTTTCTTCTCATCGAACTGACTTGTGAAGCGCATGGCATAATGGCTGAAATCGCGGTAGATGTCCACGGTCAGCCACTTGCTCAGCGCGTTGACGACCGACGCGCCCACGCCGTGCAGACCGCCGGAATAGCTGTAATTCTCGTTGTTGAACTTGCCGCCCGCGTGCAGCACGGTGAAAATGACCTCCGCGCCGCTGACGTGCATGGTCGGGTGCTCATCCACAGGCATACCGCGCCCGTTGTCGTACACCGATGCGGAGCCGTCCGTGTGCAGCGTCACGCGCACCTCATCCGCAAAGCCGTTCGACGCCTCGTCAATTGCGTTATCCACAATCTCCCAGAGCAGGTGATGCAGACCGCGCGTCGAGGTGGTGCCGATATACATGCCCGGTCGCATCCGAACCGCTTCCAGCCCTTCCAGCACCTGAATATTGCCTGCATCATAGTGATTTGCTTGATTTGCCATGAAAAAACTCCTCTTATAATGAAGGAAGTATATCAAAATCGCAACGGTGACAAAGCACCAATTTTCATTATATCACAATTCCGCCGATTCATCAAGGCGAACAGCAAAATGACGCTCGGACAGTTCGGCAGAGGGAAATCGGCACAAAAAGGCGCTGTACGCTCAACAAAAACGTAACATTTTATCAAATATCGGAAACATGTTCATGGGAAAACAAAAAAGATATTGCAAACGGGAAGATAATCGCCAAATTTAACAGGGGAGAATCCGCGAAAACGCCGCAGAATTTACAATTCACAGGGAAAAAGCCTCTTGACAATGAAACAATTTTGTAATAAAATCAGGCTGTACGGAAAGGAGTGATTTCCCCATGATGAATTCCGGTCTGCGGCGGCTTCTGTCCGGCGCGGTGGCGCTGATGCTGCTGGGCTGTTCCTCCGCCTTGGCGGATACGGCGACGGTCACTGCGCGCAAACTCATTCTGCGCGAAAAAGCATCCTCGACCAGCGATGCCCTGCAAACCCTGCCCAAAGGCACGAAGCTGGAGGTTCTCGGCAAGAGCGGCAGCTGGTATAAAGTGACTTACGGGAAATACACCGGCTATGTCTATAAAACGTATGTCAGCGTGACCAAGACGGCCAGCAGCTCCAGTTCTTCCAGCAGCGCGACGCGGCTGGAAAAGGGGAGCACGGGCAGCGACGTCAAGGATTTGCAGACAAAGCTGAAAAAACTCGGCTATTATGATGCTTATGTCGATGGCGATTATGGCGACACGACCGTCGCGGCGGTCAAGGCGTTCCAGAAGAAGTATAACCTGACGGCGGATGGCATTGCAGGCAAAGAGACGCTCAAAAAGCTGGACAGCGCGTACAAGAACGCGGACAGCGACAAGGACGATGATTCGCTCCGCATGGGCGACAGCGGCAGCACCGTCAAGGACTTGCAGACGAAGCTGAAGAAGCTGGGCTATTACGACGGCACGGTGGACAGCACGTTTGGTTCGGGCACATACGCGGCGGTCAAGGCGTTTCAGAAGAAGTATAACCTGACGGCGGACGGCGTAGCGGGCAGCGAAACGCTCAAAAAGCTCGACAACGCATACAAGAACGCGGACAGCGACAAGGACGACGATTCGCTCCGCAAAGGCGCAACCGGCAGCGCGGTCAAAGATTTGCAGACGAAGCTGAAAAAGCTTGGCTTCTACAACGCCTATGTCGATGGCAGCTATGGCGATACGACGGTTGCGGCAGTCAAGGCGTTCCAGAAGAAGTATAACCTGACGGCGGACGGCGTGGCGGGCAGCGAAACGCTCAAAAAGCTCGACACCGCCTACAAGAACGCGGACAGCGACAAGGATGACGGCTCGCTCCGCAAAGGCGCAACCGGCAGCGCCGTCAAGGATTTGCAGACGAAGCTGAAAAAGCTCGGCTTCTACAACGCGTCCATTGACGGCGATTATGGCGATACGACGGTTGCGGCGGTCAAGGCGTTCCAGAAGAAGTATAACCTGACGGCGGATGGCGTGGCGGGCAGCGAAACGCTCAAAAAGCTCGACACCGCCTACAAGAACGCGGACAGCAATACCAGCACCGATGACGATTCGCTCCGCAAGGGCGCAACCGGCACGGCAGTCAAGACGCTGCAGACCAACCTGAAGAAGCTGGGCTTCTACACGGCGTATGTCGACGGTTCGTTCGGCGCGACGACCGAAAGCGCCGTCAAGGCATTCCAGAAAAAATACGGTCTGACGGCGGACGGCGTGGCAGGCAGCGCGACGCTCAAGAAGATTGAATCCGCCGTGGCGAGCGCCAGCAGCGGCAAGATTACCACTGAGCGACTGGACTGGTTCAATGGCGGCAAGTACGTCATCCCGAACGGCGCTGTATTCCAGATTAAGGACGTCAGCACGGGGCTGATTTTCTCCGCGCGCCGGCAGAGCGGCGGCAACCATATGGACGCCGAGCCGCTGACGGCGGAAGATACCGCGATTCTCAAGAAAATCAACGGCGGCACGTTCAGCTGGCGCCGCCGCGCAGTGCTGGTGAAGTACAACGGGCATGTGTATGCCGCGTCGATTTACTCCGAACCCCACGGCACAAACACAATTCTGGACAACAACTTCGATGGGCAGTTCTGCCTGCACTTCTACGGCAGCAAGACCCACGGTACAGACCGCGTGGATGCAGATCACCAGAAGTGCGTGGAACAGGCCATGAAGGCGACTTGGTAAAAATCCCAGTCAAAGGGCAAAGCAATGGGCACTGCTGCAGCGCGGCAGTGCCTTTTTGCGCACATCCGAAATCATCCGCCGATGCCCTATTGACAAATCGCCCAAAATCCTTACAATAAAATTGCGGCTGAAATCATTCATTTTTCATTCATTCCGATGGACAGCCGAGGACAAGAGAGAGAGGAAAGTACCATGTTCGGATTTCGACCCGACGGACGGCGTGTGTCGTCCATTGACCCCATCGTCGGCATTACGCCGTACCTGATGCCCATGCGCTGCGACGCGCAGGTTTTCCTGCAGCACCGCGTGGACTATGAGCTGCTGACGCGCTACATTGCGGCGCAGGCGGCGAAGGGCGAGAAAATCACGTTCATGCAGATTATTACCGCCGCGTTCGTCCGCACTGTGTCCCAGCACCCGGAAATCAACCGCTTCATCCTCAATAAGCAGTTCTTTGCGCGGAACATGTGCGCCGTGTCCTTCACGATGCTCAAGAACCCGCAGAACGCCGAAATGGGCGAGACGGCGGTGAAGGTGAAGTACGACCTGACCGACACCATCTACGACGTGCGCGACCGCATGGAAAAGGTCATCAACGCTAACCGCGGCGAGGACAAGAAGAACTTCGCGGATAAGCTGGCGAAAGCGGTACTGGTCGTGCCGGGTCTGGCAACGGGCATCGTCGCGCTGGTTCGCCTGCTTGATCGCTACGGGCTCTGCCCCGGCGCACTGCTGGACGAACTGCCCTTCCATACCAGCATGTATATCACCAACAACGCCTCCATCGGCCTGCATCACGTCAACCACCACATCTACAACTTCGGTTCGGTTACGCTGTTCTTCGGCATGGGTACCGTGGAGAAGGTTGCCGTGGTGGAGAAGGGCGAGGCGCGCATGAAGCGCTTTCTGCCTATCGGCATCACGGCGGATGAACGCGTCTGCTCTGGCGCGCACTACGCGGCGTTCTTCGGCACGATGTCGTATCTGCTCAATCATCCGGAAGAACTGGAGAAGCCGCCGGAATCCGTCCGCTTTGACGAAAAGTGCGAATACCACGTCCCGAAAGTTGGCGAGCAGCCGGCGAAGAAGCAGAAAAAGCAGCAGAAAGCCACGGTTCAGGCGTAAATCAGCAGGAAAAAACGCATGATATGTCGAAATCCTCCGTTGCAGCGCATTCCTTGAAACGGGAGTGCAGAAGAACGGAGGATTTTTTTCATGCAGAATGTAGGTATTGTCGGCTTGGGACTGATTGGCGGGTCACTCGCGAAAACCATCAAGCTCCACACGCCGTACACGGTTTATGGCACGGACAAGAATGCGGACACGATGCGCCGCGCGTTCCTGATGGAGGCGATTGACGGCGAACTGACGGCGGAGACGCTGCCGCAGTGCGATGTTGTGCTGATCTGCCTGTACCCGCAGGGGATTATCGACTATGTGACCGCGCACGCGGCGGACTTTAAGCCCGACAGCCTTGTGATTGACTGCGGCGGCGTGAAGCAGGTGATTTGCGACGCACTGTTTCCCGTATCACAGCGGTATGCGTGGCACTTCATCGGCGGACACCCGATGGCGGGGCGCGAGTACAGCGGCTTCAAGTATGCCCGCGATGATCTGTTCGACCATGCGTCGATGATTCTGTGCGGTCACGGCGACGACGACCCGGCGGTTTTGCAGCGCGCCCGCGACTTTTTCATGAAACTGGGCTTCCTGCGTGTGCAGTTCACGACGCCGAAGACGCATGACGAGATGATTGCGTATACGTCGCAGCTGGCGCATGTCGTGTCGAGCGCGTATGTGAAGTGCCCGCTGGCGGATAAGCACCGCGGGTTTTCGGCGGGGAGTTTCGCGGATATGACCCGCGTGGCAAGGCTGAACGAGGATATGTGGACGGAGCTGTTTTTTGATAATCGGGAGGCGCTGCTGCCGGTGGTGGAGGACTTGGTGCAGCGGGTGACGGAGTATCGGGACGCGCTTCGGGATGAGGATAGGGAAGGAATGAGAAAATTATTGCGTGAGGGACGCGAGACGAAGGAACGCCTGACGGATTAACACGCGGAAAGGGTAGGAAAGAGAAAA
>ULTY01060795.1_pt1 | contig 12831 bp, 17 predicted proteins | sample 1958021 | NCBI WGS metagenome assembly ULTY01 (sample SAMEA4835746, study PRJEB28245) | human gut metagenome | biome: gut microbiome; material: fecal sample | place: Denmark | collected 2008 | reverse complement strand
GTCTGGATTTGAATTAAAGATTATGAATGAAGCAATGATTTTATTAGTAACAACAGCAGAATATTTTTAGGGAATTACACTTTGCTGTGTACCTTCAATAACGGAGAAAAGAGGAAGGTGGATTTACCCCCCTATTAAACTATCCCGCCTATGCCGAACTTAAAGATGAAAAAGAGTTTGAGCGTTACGGGGTGGACGGTATGGTATTTTGGGCGAACGGTGCAGATATAGCTCCGGAGTTCCTTTACGAGAACGGGACTCCGGTAAGTTGAGGCAATAGGAAATATAACACAGTGGGGGTATGTCCAATTTTGGTGAGCCCCCTTATTTTATACCTCATCAATGAGAGATTAAACGGTGATTCGGATAATACGCAACTGTCTGAGTATTTAAATATTTTACCTTGCCGTAATCATGCCGTAATTTTTCCGGGTATTATGCTTTTACATATACCATTTTTGGGGTATGTAAAATACATCTTTGATGAGGTATATAATTAAACATTTGATTCATAGGTTTTTCGGATTTCCGACAGGGCATTTATAAACTCTACCGCTTACCGGCAACAAATGCGTAAAAAATATTCCGTTTGCCGGCAACATTTTATATTAAAATATTCCATTTGTTAGAAAGGAAAAATCCCCGCAAACTGATAAACAATAAGTTACAATCTTAGTTTTAAATCCGTAGATCTTACGGAATTAAAAAAGTGAATGAATTTCATACACTTTTATGCAATTATCCTTATATTTGTAATGTATCTCCGTCTGAGCGGGCGGAGAGGTTGAGCACTATTGGAGTCCCGCTTGCACATGGATTGTGTGGGCGGGCTTTTTTAAATACCCCATTTTCGGGTATTTACATACAAGCTATAAATTTTTAGTATTTCTATCTATACTACTTAATTTTTCAGAGAGTTGTCCGAACATCTTTCTTTGAAGGGTATATATATCCTCCAAATAGCTATTTATTTGCACCATTTGGATAAGCGTATTATTAAATCCTGCTTGATTGATTTGAAGTAGTGAATTTGTGACCATATTCAACAAAACAAGTTGTTCCTTGCTCACTTCTCCCGCTATCTGCAACGCTGTAAACCGGCCGTTTAATTCCGTTGCTGTATCTTGTGACATGGTTTCAAAACCTCCGGCTGTCGACTCTTGTTCGGTGGTAGAACCTGTTCCAAATTGTGCATTGATAGCGGCGGCTCCCGCTTCGGCTCCTTGAATGATTGAATTTTTTAGGTTATCCAGTGCGGCCTGTTCCTCCGGGTCGATTTCTCCGTCTCCTGTTGCCTCCGCCCACATCTCATACCATTTGCGCATTTCCGGTTCATATTGCTTTACATACATGGCTTTAATGAGAGCTTTTCTCATATAGTCTGCGATGTCGTCCGCAATATCCTCCGCTCCTTTCTCCACATCATACAAGGACTCTAATATGTCATCGGAGAAAGATTCAAAAGATATGCCTGTGGCGTTCTCCATCTCTCGCTCTACCGTCGATTTAATATTATTCTCCGCTTCGATAATCTGCTTTATGTATTCTTGCGCTTCACTATCCAGCTGTGCTATAAATAAAGGAGCTTCCGACATTAGTTTTTCTAATTGCTCAACGGGAAGGTTAAATAAGTTAGTCATGTTTTTTGACATCATCATCGCCAATTCCTTCGCAGATATACCTAGTGCGGATGCGGCTTGCTGCCAACCGTCGGCGGACATATCGTAAAAATCTTGATACCCTTTCGATTTTTCCCCGGATTCCCTAGATTTGTAATATTGTGCTCCTAATACCCGTGCCGAATCTGCCTGTTTCTTGTATAATTCTATCGCTTTGTCATAGGCAGCCTGTGCGTTTTCTCCCGCCAGCGAATCGGCCAATTCCAATTGTTTCTCGATTATCTGATCCAATATATCTATATATGACTCGTACACCTCCTTTGCTTCTTCGTACTTTTCATACGACGATTCTTGTTTAAATAAGCTTACTATTTTTGTTGCTACTTGCAAGGCTGCACCTACAATCGACAGTATTACGGAGGCTTTTTCTACATTCTGAATTGCCGTAGATGCAGCTTCGGCCGTTCCTGACATGGCAGTAGAAGAACTATTTGCAAGTGTTACAATACCATCAATCATTTGTAACGTAGAAGAGGAGATACTTCCGGCTGCGGATATAATTTCACCGACCGTGCCCCCTATTGTATCTCCAAGTTCTTCAAACTCTCTTTCTACCTTAGATAAAGTTTTATACAACTCCTGCCACTCTTTAATACTTCGTTTATCCGGCGATGTGCTTTCTTTACTTTTTATATTGGCGATTCGGTCTTTCGTTGCCGTTACCTTTGCACGCTGCACTGCAAGTTCGTTTCCGTTTGTCCCTCCTTCATTTTCCATGCGTGCTAATTCCTGTTCCGCTTCGGTAAGCAACCGTTCCAGTTCGTCCAAACTCATATTTGTTATACTATTTGCCCACGTCTGAAAAGAAACTTCACGCATGGCAAATTCTTTATCAATAGCGTTGTATGCTTCCTCTCGCTGATAAAGCAATTCAGCCTTTTGCGCCTCCGTACCTCCCGCTTTTTCCAGATTTGCTAAATCATTCTGGTATTTCTTTTCAACGCTTAAACGCTTTGTTGTATAGTCTTGATACTTGGCGAGAATATTGTTATAATAATTTGCCGTTTCGTCGGCCTGCTTCTGTTTGGTGTATTCTGACATGTTGTCAAACATCGATGTATCAACAGAGACAGAGGAAGGGTCAAACGCCTTTTTCTTGTAGTTCTTATCTTTGGCGGCTTTGGCGTTCTCCTCTGCTTCAAATATTTGTCTTTGCGCCTCCGTAATTTTACGGATATATTCCTGCTTCTGTCTTTCGATGTCTTGTAATTCTATTTTGTTGTTCAGTTCACGTTGCGCCATTTCTTTGTCTATGCCGTCCTCCATCGCATTTATCCGAGCCTGTTCTACTTGGTTCTCCAAATCCGTATCAAGTCGTATTCGTTCACTTGCATTTTTTTTACGGAGTTCTTTAATCCTGTTCAGCTGGTCGGTATAGGCGTTTATGTCAGTCGATCCAGTGGAGTTTGCATTGGAAAGAGCAAAAGCACCTACATCGATAGATTTTATTACTGCGTTATTTGCATCTTCAAAATCTTTCATTGCTTTTGTATTATTCTCCAACGCCTTAGCCCTGCGATTGTTTTCCTTTGCTTCCGTTCCCTTCCGGTGCGGACGTTGGCATAAAGCCTCCTCTTTGGGCTTCTTTTCCTTCATATAACACAATATATCCTACCGAGCTACGCAAGTTTCCGGTATGGTCGTACCAACTTTTATCACCTGCTCTATCACGAATTTTTGTAACGCATTGTTCACCGAGTTCTGATAAAGCCCGAATAGTAAGACGCTTGATTATCTCGTTACATTTTACGACATATCCGGCCGGGTCAATCCTCTTTGCCATTCTCCTCTCCTTTCCGCTTCTGTTCGAGCCTATCGGCCGCATTCTTAATTATTCCCGCCAATATACGAGCGTATGACACGCTTAAATCACGATAGACATTGCCGACATGGAGACGGATAACTGTTCCGGTGTCCTCAACTCTGACATGTCCGTATTTTACACGTTTCACCATAACAACTATTTAATTACATTATAAACATCTCTCTCGCTTATCTCTTTTCGATTTGCGGAGGTTTCTCCTTGAAAAGGATAAATTAACTAACCAAGAAAGAAACGCTCTTAAATCGCCTTATTTGGCTTTATTTTTCAAAAAAGATAGGGGTATAGCCTTAAACGATACCCCTATCTGCGTCCTTACGTGGGGTTGCGTGCAGCTTCACACGCCTATTTTGCCGTTTTTCCCTGTTTCCGGCTCTGTATCTTCATCATCTGGCAAAGACTTAATGAGCTCTAAAAACAAATTATCCTCTTTGCTGTTGAGTTCTTCTAAATCTCTTGTATTAATTACACCGTTCTTTAACCACTTTAACAAGATAATGCGCTTTTGGCGATCAATTTGTATTCTCATCTATTCGGCTCCTTTCTTCTTCTTTATATTGGTTTGTAAGATTTTTTAAAGCCTCCACCCATTCCTCGTCCTCGCCCTTTATGGGTAAATCTCCCGTATTGAGTTCACCTTTTTTTAGCCATTTGAGTAATATTATTCTTATTTCCCTATTTAGTTTCACTTTCATCTGAAATGCCATTCGTTAATTTATTGACAAGTTCGTCCATCTCCTCGTCGGTCAAATCTTCAAATTTGATGTTGTTTGATGTTTCCCTTTGCTTAGGAACTACATATTCCAACAACTTAAATAGGAGTTGTAGCCTATCTTTGGGTTCTAGGTCTTTCAAATCGGATTTCATTTGCTTCCAATTAGCACATAATGTTTCTGAAATCCATTCTTTTGCCGTCTGGGTCGTCTTGTTGGGAGTTCCTTTTTTTCTTCCTCCTGTTTTTTCGGTTCCTTTTTTTCTTCCCATTTTTCTATTTATATCTATTTTAAAAAAATCCTCTCTTTTTCCCTTCTTCCGCAATATAGTCGTCCGGCTCTATTTCACCCTCCCATTTTTTTCTATTTCTTTCTATTTTAGAAAAAAATTCACATTTACCAGTCCTTAAAACTTCTTCTACCTCATAGCTACAAAGCGGATCCGGCAAAACCGTTTGGTCTCTTGCGGCACATACGACTGTATAGCCGTCGTACTCGTTGAAAACCGGGATCTTATTTGGGCAATTATCACAAATAACCATATTCCTAAATTTGAGGGTAGCACTCTAAATGGGTGCTACCGTATGGAATTATTAGACGAATGTGCCGGCCAGATTATCCAAAAAAGCATCTTCTTCCGGGGATAACTCCTCCGGCTTCATGACCCCGGCGATAGCGTCTATCTCCTCATCGGTATATGCATCCCGTTCGCCTATCGCCTCTCTCAGCCGCTTTTTTATTCTTTCTACTTTTTCACGGGCTTCTTTTTCGGCTTTGTCGTATTCGTTACCAAATACACCTTCACCTTTCCCTGCCATAACATCATTTATTGCCTTGTCCCATTCTTTTTCCGCTTCTTTTAGTTCGTCTTGCAGTGCAAGTACTTTTACTTCTTCTTTTCTCATAATCTTGTGTTTATAAACAGTTAAACATTCTTTTCATTTCTATGTAGGCGTTGTATAAATCTCCTCTCGACACCAAAAATTCCTCTTTACCTGCTACGTCGCTTACAAACTTACCAGCCATATAGACCTCTTCTATTTCCGATCCCATCTTGTTGAGCAAATCCCGTGTTCTCAACATTAGGTTTTCCGTCTCTTTGCGGGTTAGCGCATACACACAACACCCGGCAGTGACGAGTACCCGCTCGCCGTCTGCTTTAATTTTAAATTTTACTGTTTTTTCCATTTTTCAAATTGTTAAATATTGGTTTTTGATTGTCTGGGCTAAAAAGGCAGAACAGATTCTCCCCCGTCTTGTAGGTTGCCAGTATCTCCCGTTGCCAGCTTGGTGGCGATGGCTTCTGCAAACTCTGCATATCGTTCCTGTTTGGTCTTGGAATTAGGTTTTTGATGGATTCCGGATTGCTCATCTCGTGCTCGTTTTAGTTCGATTCTTAACCAGCGGGCAAAGTGTTGTTGTGCATCGCTGACGCTTTTTCTTGCAATACCCTCGTTTTGAAGTTTACGGATATATGCCTCGATATATAACCTTGATTCGCTCTCGTCGATGTGGTTGTTCATCGATAGCGTTTCTATCCACATTTGATTTGAGAGTAGTTCTTCACGTAGATCTGTCAGTGGCTTGTCAACGTCTTTGCCAAAATCTTCTTCTTTTTCTTTGCTTCTCGATAGAGAAGTTTCTTTTAAATCATTATCATATACATTATCATTATCATATACAGTTACGTTTGTTACATCATGACAGCATTTGTTAGTTTTGTTATCATTTGTTACGTTTGTTGTTTTTACACCGTTTCCAGTATTTCCCTTTACATACCTCGATGCCATTCCCTTTTTACCGGCCTCGCTCCGCTTGGCTACAATATCATTGTACTTATTCGTATTGTAATCTATTTCTTTTTTAATGAAGGAGAATGCCATTTTAGCCATAGGTTTCAGCTCCGATAGTGTCCCCGTTGCAACATACTCAATAATTGCATCGTACACTTCAAGTCTGACCTCCGCAGGATAATCCAATAGTATCTCTTGCCATTCAACATTAAAAATGAAAGATTTCTTTTTCGAATTTACAGCCATTACAATATCCCTTTTTTAAGTGTCTGATTTGTCCGATTGGTTGTTCTAATTTAGTACTATGTTATTAAGTGGATCCGTTTCCTCTAAAATCGTCCATTCAGGGAAATATCCAATAGATTTTATTACGCTCTCACCCACCTTGTTCTTCATATCTTCCAGTGAGTTAAACCCGATAGCCCTCGCAAATCCGTTGTCTATTTTCAATTCTTTCAGATTCGTATTTTTCCATATCTTAAAGGTGAGCGGTATGTTATCAAATCTGTTCTCGACAACTATTTTATACTTGCTCGTTTTTTCTATTGTTTTTGCATTTCTTTTCATATCTTTGTATAATTATAACACGTTTGATTGTTTCCTTAAATAATTGAGAATCTCGTCAAAACCGCCCATACATAACTGCTTGCAATACGAGGGTATGAGTACTTTTGCGCCCTCCAACACTATAAGCTCTATTTCCGACGGTATGATTTTCTCGGCTTCCGATGTGGAGGTCTCGTCTTGGTGAATTATGAACAGAAAGCCGTCGTTTTCATACCCATATAGCGGGTTAGGCTTTTCTTTACCTTTAACTGTATATGTTTGTACCGCCGGGGCATAGCCATACGCATAACCGCTCAATTTCCCATCTATAAAATAATCCTTCAATCCCGTGAAATTTAGGCTGTTTTTGGCTTGCAGCCTCATCTGTGGCGCACTTGATTTGTAGCTCGTTTTAGGAACGAGGAACATAGAGACACGACCGTCACGACCTTTTAGTTTTTCCATAGGCGCATAGTTGCCGGCGGTCGCCGTAATCACATACTTAGGTGTTTTACTGCCGTTTCTCTCCAACGACAAACGGGCATAATAGATAATATTGGGGGTTATCATTTTACACCCCCTTTCATGCAATATTCTTGCGCTTTTTGCCCGACCTCATCGTCGGTAGATACCCGGTTACTCTGTAACCATTGTTCAAGTTCGGAACGGTTAAAATAACACATTTTACCGGTTGGGCTTTTGTAATGTGGGACTTTACGAGCCATCGTCAACTTGTACAGATAGCTCATCGATATACCCATGTACCGGGCTGCTTCTTCACTTGTCAATACTGTTTTTGTAGTTCCGATAATGTTTGCCGCAATATAATCGGCAACCTCCTTTGTATTCTCCTTCATATTTTTTTTGATTTGAGAATTAAGGCTTCTGGGCTGAGGTGCAAGGCTCGCCCGTCTTTACCCGTTGTAATCTTCTGGGATAGGCTTGCACTCGCTATCCATCTGAATACAAGGTCAAAGTAAGGACATAAAACGCAACAAAGGAAATAATAAAAATAGCCTTTAATTGCCATTATATATTAGACAATTAAAAGCTATTAAAATCAACTTGGAAATACTTTTTACTTGCTTTCTAATGCTTGTTTTGCTCCTCTCAACTCATCATCAGAGTATGTATTTCTACTTAGACAACTGTTAAAATTCTGTTTGCTTACAATATTACCAAATTCATTTATAAACTGGGTGTAGGTCGGCTTCTGGATCATTCCCATTTGGATAGCGGCTTTAATGTATAAAACAGCTTGTTTATCTCCTTTGCCGTCAATTAAGCTATGCAATTTCCCTTTTGTGATTTCCCTGTCGCTAACAAGTATATCGTCAAATGGCTTGCTTGGTCTCCCTTTTTTCTTTATTCTGGTTGTTAAATGCTGTGGATTTGTAGGAATGCTGCTATCCTGTATGTTTTTTGGGATATAATCTCTTTGTATTTCCTCTTTTATTGTTTTTGAATTGTTTTTTATTTCCTTTTTGTATTGTTCAATCCCGTCAAACTCACTCCATATATCAGTATCTTTTTGCAAACTGTATATAAAATTATTATATCTTATTAGCTTATCCAGCAAAATAGCCTCATCGTATAGTTCAGCATCCATAAGCATCTTTATTGTTGGTAAAATCTTATCTCCAAAACCCACTTCCCCAAAACAGGAAAGCAAGAAAGCCCTGTTTATTTCATTACTGTAATTCAGCACATTCTCATTTAGTTCTACTATAAATCGGTTTCCCCTGTCTTCAAATTCTTCCTGTGTCATAGGCATAACAGGGATAGGAGTTGTTATACCCCTATCTGTATCAATAACAGTTACAGGTGTGGGTATAAAGGTTGTAAAGCCGGTATCATCTTCGATTGGCGCAGATTTTATTTCCGTTCTTTTGGGTGTTATGCCATAAAAATAGGCAAACAACGCTTTGTATGATCTTGCAAACTCTTTTGTAGCCTCTGTTCTCATTCCCTATGTATTTTACATTTTAAGTTCCGGCAAGCTGTTTATTGCGTCCTGTTTTAGCTTGTCTATGGCGTGCATATACTTTTCTGTCATTTGTAGGCTACTATGCCCCAAAAGACTCGATACCGTCTTTATATTAGCTCCGTTATTAAGGATATTTACAGCAAAACTATGCCTCGCACAGTGCCAACTAATATTTTTATTGATTCCGGCTCTTTTTACCCAACGTTTCAATGATTTTAAGCACATTTCATAACTCGGCAAAGGAAATATCAAATCGTCCTTGCTATTGGAGTTTGCCGGCATACCTATCAACTTTAACAAACTATCGTTAAGAGGTATAACAACTCCGCTTTTTGTGCTATGTCCTTTTGTCTTGTTCTGCTCAAACCTCAACAGCTTATTAGAATAGTCCACATCGGCAAATGTAAGCTCTTTAACATCGCAAAATCGCAAACCGCAGTAGAGACAAAAAATAAATGCCCGCCTTATGTTGGGGTTCTCATTTTCCCGTTTTGTACCTATCAAAAGTTGCATCTCCTCCTGTGATAGTATTTCTTTCCTTAGTTGGCTGTCATCTACTTTTATAGAAATCCCGGAACACGGATTTATCCGCATTACACCATGCTCGACTGCATGTTTTATCACTTTCTTAAAACGTGCATATAGGCTTCTCGCCCCCTCCCCGACACTCCTGCTTTGCAAATACTCTGAAAAGGATAGAATCATATCCTTAGTAATCTGATCCGGCCTAATCATATCCTTATACTTGTTATATTCCGGTGTCTCATTAAGAAAATCGACAAACCGCCCAAATGCAATCCGGACCATTCTAATATCTTTCTTAGTGTAATTATCTATATATGTCTGGAAATAGTCTAAAAAATTTACTTTTCTATTGCTTTTAAGTCTATATCCTTCTGTCATTTCTAACAGTTCCTGCCCCTTCTCAAACCTTATCTTTTTTGCCAATTCCAACGTATCTTTATTCTGTTGCCTCTCTATCGGAGTTCTCGGTGTTCGATAAAGGTATAGATTCAAATGCTCCCTTTTACGGTCTTTCCTCGTAACTTCTCTGCCAAGTTTTTCATTATATATTTTTTGATACCCCAGATAATAATCGAGAAACAAACTTTCTCTACCGTCCGATAATACCTTAGCTCCGAGTTTGGGGTTATCTGTCGCATCTTGACTAATAATATATGTATTATCGCTTCTCAACTTTTTCTTAGTAGCCATTTCTTTTAAATTCCTTTGTTTGCAAATATAGGAATTTTTTTATTCTGGGTAGCCAAAAGGTAGCCAAAAATATGAAAATACAATCTTAAATTTGAATACATAAGATAATACAAAATTATTTTTATATCTGATTTTCTTGTACTTATATTCAAATTTTAATATCATTTTTTCACGGTACTACACCCCCTTCGGGTACTGCATAAGGCTGTTAATCTTGCGATTTACAGCCTTTTTTATTTTAAACACCAAAAATGTCCACCCCGCCAAAACGGCTCAGTCGATAATTAACGGGGATTGTTCGTGTTTGTCCTCCTCCCCTGCCGTGTCCCGTAGCATTACGGGGTTTCGCATATAAAATCGGAACAGAAAAGAAAAGGGAATACGTCTCAACCTCTCCCCTTGTGTTTTGCGCAGCAAAATATAGGGGGAGTGCCCGTAGGGCGAGGGGGTTAATATATACAATCAAATATTGCTTTGCGACACAGGGGAGAAGATTGAATACTTTTTATCTTACTGGCAAAAATCACACGACAAAAGAGAGCTGCAATACTCCTTGTCTAACTCTTAGAACAGCGGAAGATTAGTATGACACTATCGGCGTGCTTTTTTAACCTCCTCCCCTGTGTTTTGTTCTGCAAAATATAGGGGAGGTGTCCGCAGGACGGAGGGGTTAATTCCCATCAATTCCACCTATATCAAGTACCCCCTGATACATTCTTCTCTCTGTTGAAAAGAATTGACAAACAAGAGCTCTTTTCAAACTTTGTTCAATCATGCCATAAAATCGTGCATACCGTCACATACTTTTGCTCCAAAAACAAAGGTATGGAAAATCTCGAAAAACAATTTGAACAAGAACTATCGGCAAGTCGAATGCAAATAGAACTGCTGCGTAATCAAGTGTTGTTACAGTATTACACACAACTCCTCGAACTCGATCCCCTTTTGCAAACCCAAGAGGTAAAAGCCCTGATGAGCTGTATCAACACGCTCGAACGTTACGCCCGTAAATATGATTCCAAAAAGAAACATAACGATACGACACAAGACTCTTCGGCAACACAGCAATCGGCACGTAGCGATAACGAAAACATAGATTCCATACCTGACAACGACCAAAAACAAGACCCTTGTAATCTAACAATAGTCAATCCTCTGACAATTGTCAAAGAAACATCGCCCCATCAAATCCCCCTCGTCCGACCGGTAAAAAATCAATTACCTAAAATGATAAAGGCAACAACTCCCGGCAATCCCAAAGGCAAAAGGAAAAAGAAACGTAAATAAAACCTCGCTCAGAAACAGGTCCAAATTGTTTCGAACCATTCTCAAAATCAATATCTCAAAACCGCCAACCGAATTCCAATAAAAAAGTATCCCGAAAATCAATTCCGCATGCGATACTCATTAGGGGTAACACCCACTTTCTGCTTGAATAAACGACTGAAATGTTGTGGATACTTGAACCCCAAGCTATAAGCAATTTCACTGACCGAAAGGCTGGTATCGAAAATACGGTCTTTCGCTACTCCGATCAACTTAGCTTGTATATACTCCTGTGCAGAATTTCCGGTCTCTTTTTTAATCAAGTCACCAAAATAATTAGGAGACAAATGCAAGGAATCGGCACAATATTGAACCGACGGAAGCCCTATGATTTGAGGTTTCTCCGATTGAAAATAATCGTTCAACAAATTCTCGAAGCGAGTCAAAATATCTTTATTCACATGGCTGCGAGTAATAAATTGCCGGTCATAAAACCGAACGCAATAATTCAAGAACAATTCTATATTATTTACAATCAATGTCTTGCTATGCTTATCGATAGCATGTTGCAATTCCGACTCTATATTATGAAAACAATCGAGAATTACTTTTCGTTCCTGTTCCGACATTACTTTTCGTTCCTGTTCCGACAAATGAAGCGCCTCATTCGATTCATAAGAAAAGAAAGTATAGTTCTTCATCTCGCGTACAAGCGAAGTACCCCGTATCAAATCAGGGTGGAACAAAAGAGCCCAGCCCTTAGGCTGGAAATATTCTCCATTATTGACAATCCCTACAACTTGTCCCGGAGCCAGAAAAACAAGCGTTCCTTCTTGATAATCATAATAATTCCGACCATAACGAATATCCCCGCATTTCACATCTTTCAAAAAAACGGCATAAAAACCAAACCGTTGAAGAGAATGCAGCATAGGCTTGCATTTCGAAAAATCGACAACGCTGACTAACGGGTGCAAAGTTTCCTGTCCCATCATATCGTTATATTGGAATATATTGTCAAGTTTCAAAATCTCGTCCATAATCGTTTGTCTTTCAAAATTCCACAAAAAAAAGAATACACTCTCAAAAATATTTAGTCATACGAAACGCAGTCATTCTCTGTTTTACGAAAACAAAGTTAATACTTTTCCAAATAGGTTTCATACCTCAACTTCCGAATCCGTAAAAATGGTATATCTATCTGTAATCTATATACAAAGCACTTACGATTTCCCTTCTAATTTTGTCTCACGAATCTAATGGTAAAGAATCATGAACAAAAATGTATTGATACTTTCTTCAAGCCCGCGGCGAGGCGGCAACTCCGACCGCCTATGCGATGCTTTCCTACAAGGCTGTAAAGATGCCGGGCACACAGTCGAAAAAATATTTCTAAAAGACAAACACATAAACTACTGCACAGGTTGCGGTATATGTAGCATGTACGGCAAGCCTTGTCCGCAAAAAGACGAGGCCGCCGAAGTGATCGAAAAAATGATTGCTGCCGATGTCATAGTCATGGCAACGCCCGTCTATTTCTATACGATGAGTGCACAGATGAAAACCCTCATCGACCGTTGTTGCGCCCGTTACACAGAAATCACAAACAAAAACTTTTATTTCATCGTAACGGCCGCCGAACCGAGTATCCCGGCTATGGAACGCACGATTGACGGATTCCGAGGATTTCTCGACTGCCTCGAAGGAGCTCGTGAAAAAAGGATTATCTATGGAACCGGGGTATGGAAAGTCGGAGCGATAGAAGGAAAACCCGTTTTGAAAGAAGCTTATGAAATCGGGAAAAAAATTT
>ULTY01065025.1_pt1 | contig 12851 bp, 14 predicted proteins | sample 1958021 | NCBI WGS metagenome assembly ULTY01 (sample SAMEA4835746, study PRJEB28245) | human gut metagenome | biome: gut microbiome; material: fecal sample | place: Denmark | collected 2008 | reverse complement strand
ACGGTTAAAAGCGCCGCCGTAAGCGCCCGGGAAAGCGCAAGCAAGTTTGCAAGCGCAAGCACAGCGAACATCAAAAGTCCGATGCACGCTCCAACCACCGGGAAAAAGCACATCGCATACGCCATGTTTTCCTCCCGCCATTCCACCTGCGGCACAGGAAGCTTGGAATACATCGCAAGCGCCATGCAAAACGAACGCACAAATTTCACAGCAGTTCCTTTCCTTTCCAGTAAATCGGGATGCCGCAGACGACTTCCACGACTGCGTCTGCCTGTGCGGCAAGCGCATTGTTGAGCGCGCTGAGCGCTGCAAGATACCGTTCTGTTTCCGGTGCATACCGGATGCCGTCGGAAAACAGCTCGTTTGTGACGATCACCGTAAGCTCCGTTTGCGCCGCAAGGCGCAGTACCCCAAGGCAAACGCGCTCCGTAAGCCCTTGCTCGCCCGCGCCGCCAAACATCTCGTTTGCCACAAGGTTGGACATGCACTCAAGCAGCGCGCTCCCGCCTGACGGAAGCGCAGCTTCCATAAGGCCGCGCGGGCATTCCAGCGTCGTGAACCCTTTCCCGGCACGCATGGCACGGTGGCGCGCGGCACGGCGCTCGCCCTCCGCATCGAAGATCTCCATCGTTGCGATATAGGTGCGCTTTTCATGCCCCGCACGCACGATCAGTGATTCCGCATATTCCGATTTTCCGCTGGCGGCCCCGCCAGAAACGAGGATCAGCATCTCCCCTCCTTAAGACTGCGGCGTATAAGCCGCAACGTCGATTTCCGCAAACGTGCGCATCTCACCATAGACCGCAAGCGCCATATCAAGAAGCGGCATTGCCGCGACCGCTCCGGTCCCTTCCCCCAGGCACATCTCTGCGCAAATCAACGGTTTCAAGCCCAATGCATCGAGAACAAGCCTGCCCGCAGGTTCCTTGGATACATGGCTGGCAAGCAGGTATTCCCCTGAGGCCGGGCACATGCGCACCGCCGCAAGTGCCGCAGCAGCCGAAATAAACCCATCCAGCAGCACCGGAACACGATAGAGCGCACCGCCCAAACATACGCCGGCAAGTGCAGCGATATCCAATCCTCCAAGGCAGCGCAGCACCGAAAACGCATCTGCCGGGTCGGGATGGTTTATTGCGATTGCGCGGGCAATCGCTTCTCTTTTTCGGCAAAGTCCTGCATTTGAAAGGCCCGCGCCGCGGCCCGTTACGGTTTCAATGGGCTGCCCAAGCAAAACTGCGGTCATTGCGCTTGAAGTCGTTGTGTTTCCAATGCCCATCTCGCCGAGCGCAAACAAGCCGTAACCTTCCGCTTTCTTTTGGCGCACAAGGTCAATGCCGGTTTGGAGTGCGGCGCCCGCCTCTTCTTCCGTCATTGCGGGTTCTGCTGCAATGTTGCGCGTGCCGCGCCGGATGTTGCGGTTAAGCACGGCATTATTCACCGGCCTTGCGATGCCTACATCCACCGCAACCACGTCCGCCCCCGCAATGCGTGCCATGCGGCAGACGCTTGAATCGCCTTTGGCGGCGTTTTCCGCCACGATCGCGGTGACTTCTTGCCCTGTCTGCGTTACGCCTTCGGCAACGACTCCGTTGTCTGCACACATCATCAGCACCGCGCGCCGGCCAAGCGTTACATCCGCAGTCCCCGTAATGCCCGCAATCTTCACCACGGCGTCCTCCAAAAGCCCCAAGCTGTGCAGCGGCTTTGCTACCATATCCCACCGCTCTCTCGCGGTTTGCATTGCAGTTTCATCAAGCGGGCAAATCGCCCGTCGAATTTCATCAAGCGTCAAAACGCATGCCTCCCTTTTCCATGCGCCGGTAACGCGCGCGTGGATTTCTTTGAATTCCATTCATATAGTAACCTTTTTTGTTGAAAATTCCAAGTGGGGGTGCAATAATTAGCGTATGCTTACGCTCACAAACATCGTTGATAACGCTGAACTGCTTTCCGCCGAAACGGAGGAAAGCCTCCGTGCGTACCTCTCTGCATGCGGGCTTAACGGCTTTGAAGTCATTCGCTGCGGCATGCATGCTCCCGCCCTTGTACCCGGGCTTGCGCCCGGCGTGCATCTGGTTTTTTGGGCGGATTGGGTGGATTTCTGGCGCGGCGATACCAAGGCCTTGCTGCAAAAATTTGGTTCCCGCGCGGCATGGGAAGCATACTACGGCTGCGCCGGGCCGGAAGGCCTGCTTGCACAATTCCGCGCCGAATTGGACTATGCAAAGGCAATGGGCGCAAGGTATGTCGTATTCCATGTTTCCGATGTTTCGCCGGAGGAAACGCTGACCTGTCGCCGGCTGCATTCGGATGAAACCGTAATCGACGCTTCCGCAGAGCTTTTAAACCTGCTGTTCAAAGGAAGTGAATATTCGTTTGAATTGCTGCTTGAAAACCTTTGGTGGCCGGGTTTTTCGATGACCTCCCCCGCCATGACCGCACGCCTTCTCGCCGCTGTGCAGTACGATAAAACCGGCATCCTGCTGGATATCGGCCATCTGTTCAATGCAAACCCCGCCCTTTCGGATGAAGCCGCATGCCTCGCCTTTGCGCATGCTATGCTGGATGCGCATGGCAGCCTTTGCCCTCGCATTCGCGGCATGCACCTGCACGGCGCAGCAACGGGGTGCATTGTGCGGGAAATGCTGGCCTCGCCCCTCATGCTTGCGGCGGATTTTCCCGGCCGCTTCGCAGATGCCTATGATTGGGTGACACGTATCGACCCGCATTGTCCCCTTCTCTCTCCCGGTGTGCAGGAGCTCGTTTCCCGTGTTGCTCCGGAATACCTCGTGCTGGAGCTTTCCGGCACAGACCTTGCCGCCCGCCGGCCGGGTATTATGGCGCAGCTCGCGGCGCTGCGGAAAGAATAACAAACAAGCGCTGCCCAATTGAGCAGCGCTTGCGTTTGTTCGGCTTGTTATTTTTCCACGATACGCTCGACAACCTTCGCAGCTTTGCCGACGCGGTTGCGCAGATAGTACAGCTTCGCGCGGCGCACTTCACCGTGACGAACGACTTCGATGCGGCCGATGCGGGGGCTGTTGTAGGGGAACGTGCGCTCAACGCCAACGCCGTAGGACATCCTGCGGACGGTGAAGGTTTTGCGGCTCCCGCCTCCCTGAATCTTGATGACGATGCCTTCAAAATTCTGAAGCCTCTCGCGCGTACCCTCGATAACCTTAACGTATACGCGGACGGTATCACCAACTTCCAGCTTGGGAAGATCGGTGCGCAACTGTTCTTTTTCAAGTTCCCTGATGATGTCAGCCATTTTTAGCTTTCTCCTTCCTCATAGACGTTCTTGAAGGATGGCTCCCACATTGGACCGCCCGTTTTCCGAACGCCATTATACCATGTTCGTTTCGTGTTTGCAAGGCGTTTTTCGCCTAATTTTCTTGGTTTTTCAGTTCCGCAAGAAAGCGCCTGTCATGCTTGTCCAACCCGCTTTCATCCAGAGATTCCATCAGCTCCGGCCTCCGCTTTAAGGTGAGGCGGAACGATTCCTGCCTTCGCCAGCGCGCAATATGCGCGTGATTGCCGCTCAAGAGCACTTCCGGTACAGCCATACCCTGGTATTCCGCGGGACGGGTGTACTGCGGATATTCCAGCAGCCCTGCGCTGAAGGATTCATCCTCCGCCGATTCGCTGCTGCCGAGCACGCCCGGAATGAAGCGGGAAACGCAGTCAATCAAAACCATCGCAGGGAGTTCCCCGCCGGTGAGCACGTAATCCCCTATGGAAACCTCACGATCCATCTGTGCCATCGCTCGCTCGTCAATGCCCTCATAATGCCCGCAGAGCAGAAGCAAATGCTCCTGCCGTGCAAGGTCACGCGCCATAGCCGTAGTAAGTGTCTCACCGCGCGGCGTAAGCACGATGCGCAGCGCCGTGTGGTCTCTGTCCACCGTGTCCAGGCAGGAAAAGATGGGTTGCGGCATCATGACCATGCCTGCGCCGCCGCCGAAGGGATAATCATCCGTGTTTTTATGCTTGCTTTGGGAATACTCCCGGATGTTGTGCAGGCCGAATTCCAAAATGCCCCGCTCCTGTGCACGGCCGAGCATGCTCGCACCAAGCACTCCGGAAAACATCTCGGGGAAGAGCGTCAGCACATCAATCTTCAAACAGGCCAACCTCCTGCAATATGTCCGCATGGAGCACGATGCGCTTGTTGGCAACATCCACATCGGCCAAAAGTTTTTTCAGCGCCGGGATCAGCAACGTCCGCGTGCCCTTGATGACATACACATCGTTTGCGCCGGTTTCAAGCACATCCGTGAGCACACCATACTCCGCGCCATCTGTGCCGCATACCCGGCAGCCGACCAGGTCCACCACAAAATAGCGGCCCGGCGGCAACTTCGCCGCATGCGCACGATCCACGCAAAGGTAGACATTGCGCAGGCGCTCCGCATCCTCCCGCGTTGTGACGCCGGAGATGGATGCATACACCGCATCTTCCCGCACGCCAACATCGGAAACCGCAACAGGCTCGTAACACCCACTCCGCTCAAGATATGCTTCCTTGAGCGAAGCATATCGGCCGAGGTCATCTGAAAGCGGCAGAAGCTTTACCGCGCCGTGCACGCCGTGCGGGCGCACAATCAGGCCTACGCGCAGGTATTCCATCAGACGATCTCTACGATGTATTTCTTGTTCTCGCGGATGGAGGCGGCCTTTACAACGGTGCGGATCGCCTTTGCGATGCGCCCCTGCTTGCCGATGACCTTGCCCATGTCGTCGGGTGCCACGGTCAGTTCGATGATCGTGGCATGGTCGCCCTGTTTTTCAACGACCTTCACTTCTTCGGGCTTATCCACGAGATTGATTGCGATGTATTTGACCAGTTCTCCCATGGTTTGCCTCCTTGCTGAATCTTCTTCCGAATTTGTCACTGGATCGCCCCGGACTTCTTGAGCAGGCCGCGGACGGTATCGGTGGGCTGCGCGCCGTTCTTGATCCACTGCTGCGCCTTCTCGTTATCGACCTTGATCGCGGCGGGGTCGGTCAGCGGGTTGTAATAGCCGATCTCTTCCACAAAAGCGCCATCGCGCGGAGCGCGGGAATCCGCGACCACAATGCGGTAAAACGGAGCCTTCTTGGCGCCCATCCTGCGAAGCCTGATCTTAAGCATAGTTGTTGTTCCTCCTGAAAAATACAATTGTTGGTTTGTTCTATCGAAAACGGAAAACCGTTGTTCGCATTTTTTGCTGCGGCTCAGAAGCCGAACGGGAAACGCTTCTTTCCCTTTTTAAATTTGCCGCCCTTGCCCATGTTCGTGAGCTGCTTCATCATTTTGCGGGAGGCCTCGTACTGGTTGAGCAGGCGGTTTACTTCCTGGATGGAGGTGCCGCTGCCGCGCGCGATGCGTTTCCTGCGGCTCGCGTTTAAAATATCCGGCCGGCGGCGCTCCTGCGGGGTCATCGCCCGGATGATCGCCTGCGTACGGGCCATTTGCTTTTCGTCGATCTCAACGTTTCCAAGCTTGCTCGCATCCATGCCGGGAATCATGCCAAGGATATCCTGCATGGAACCCATGTTCTTCATCTGCTCAAACTGGTCGAGATAATCTTCCAGCGTGAATTCGTCTTTGCGGAGCTTCGCTTCAAGCTCCACGGCCTTTTTTTCGTCGAACGCGGTCTGCGCTTTCTCGATGAGGGTAAGCACATCGCCCATGCCGAGGATGCGGGAAGCCATACGGTCCGGGTGAAAGGGTTCGATGTCTGTCAGCTTTTCTCCCGTGCCGGAGAACTTGATGGGCTTACCCGTCACGGCCTTTACGGAAAGCGCCGCACCGCCGCGGGTGTCGCCGTCAAGCTTGGTGACGATCACACCCGTAAGCTCCAGCGTTTCGTTGAACGCCTTGGCAACGTTCACCGCGTCCTGACCGGTCATCGCGTCAATCACAAGCAAAATCTCGCTCGGGTTCACCGCTTCCTTTACGGCCGCAATCTCCGCCATCATATCGCCATCGATGTGCAGGCGGCCCGCCGTATCGATGATGACGAGGTCCTTTAAATTCCGCCGCGCATATTCTATGCCGAGCTTCGCCGTTTCTACAGGGTCGTTCTGCCCGCGTTCAAATACGGGGACGCCAACCTTTTCGCCCACCACCTGCAATTGTTTGATGGCCGCCGGGCGGTAAATGTCGCATGCAACGAGCAGCGGGGATTTGCCGTATTGCTTGGCAAGGTATGCCGCAAGCTTGCCGGCCATGGTCGTTTTACCCGCGCCCTGAAGGCCCGCGAGCAAAATTACGGAAGGCGTCTGCGAGCCGAATTCCACTTTTGCGTTCGTGCCGCCCATGAGCTTGGTCATCTCTTCGTTGACGATCTTGATGACCTGCTGGCCGGGCGTGAGGCTTTCGAGCACTTCTGCGCCCACCGCGCGCTCCGTTACGACGTTTACAAAGCCCTTGACGACGGTAAAATTAACGTCCGCCTCAAGCAGCGCGAGTTTCACCTCGCGCATGGCTTCTTTTACGTCCTTTTCATTCAGCTTGCCCTTGCCGGAAAGCTTTTTGAACACGGTTTGCAGTTTGGAAGAAAGCCCTTCAAACGCCATTGTTTATTCCTCGATCATGTCGTAAAATTCATCCAGTTTAGCGCAAAACGTTTCTTTCTCACGCATGCTGTCCGGCAGTGCATCCGCAATGCGTTTAAGCTCGCCCACCGCTTGCAGCAGCGCCGCATCCCGCTTCATAAGGCCAAGCTTGTGCTCCAGCTCGTAAAGCTGCTCTTCCCCGCGTTTGAGCGCATCCCGCACGCCCTGCCGGGAGATGCCCTCGCGTTCCGCAATTTCAGCCAGCGAGCAATCCTCCGAAACATGCTGCTCCAAAAGCGCCCGCTGGCGCTCGGTCAGCAATGCGCCGTAGTAATCCAATAAGCAGCCAAGCTCAACGTGCTTTTCCATGGTACACGCTCCGCTGTAAAGGTATTTTGCTTTACACCTTTGTTATTATACAGGACTGCATCCAAATGTCAAGCTTTTTTCTTCCTTTTTGGCGTATCGCCGCGCTCCTTTTTGCGCAGCTGACGCACCGTGCCGTATGTGTTGTAACAATGTGCAAGCGCGAACACCGCCGCAAAGAGCAAAAGCGCCACATTAAGGCACAATGCGCCCGTAAGCAGGAACACGACGCTCGGCAGAATCGCCATGGGCATCCGGGACCACAGCGCAAACCGGCGGTCGTTCACAAAGTACCAGACCCACATGCCCCAATATCCGGCGATGCATCCGGCCACAGCAATCAACCAAATTGCAAATGCCGCGTCGCTGCGAAATCCAAACTGGAACGGGCCAATGTTGACGCACATCAGCAGGATGCAGCCCATGCGGCCAAGCTGTTCCAGCCAGCCAAAAAACGGTTTGGGCGGCTCTGCCTTTTCCGGGTTCACAGGCTTAAAAAACACATACAGCAAATTCGGCAGCAGCAATGCCGCGAGCGTCACCGCGCTCCAAAGGGAAATTTCAATCGTCATTTCATTCGCTCCGTTTCTTCAAACAGTTCCGGAAAATGCGCCCGGTAGAACTTTGACAGAGGATGCTCCGGGTGCTCACACAGCCTCTGCGCTTTCATGTCCTCGCGGATCATGCGTGTGATGCGCGGCAGGCGGCCCAGCGTCCGCATTTCCTCATAAAGGAAGATGCGCAGCTTCCCTTCCCCGGCCCGCGCGCGGAGATATTCCGCCACATCCGGAATGCGGGTGCAGCGGCTGACCGGCACGGGCGCTGCGCTCACCAATACATGCGGAATCTGCGTTGGGTTGAAAGCGTCCGGCACGTTGTCGCATTCATACAAAAAGCCCTCGCGTCTGCCGTAAAGCTGTTCAAACTGGCCTTCGTAATATTCCTCGTAGATCAGCCGTCCTTCCCGGTCAAACCCATAAGGGAAGAACGCATGCGGCGCAGGCAGCGGATTGAACGCATACATCGCCGCAATCACCGGGTTTGTGCTGAAATAAACATAAGCCTTTCCATGTTGGGAAAGGCTCGGTTGAAGCATCCCGATCCCGCCCTGCGGGCTGCCGTGGTAAAGGGGCATTATACGCACCTCCAAAAACTCGTTTCAACAGCTTCAGCGCCCTTGTGCTCGCATTTCTCTCACACCAGGCCTCCGATTTTTATCCGAGCTGCCGTCCGCTGCGTTCAACGCAGGATTTACGCTCATTATGCATTCCTACTATGGCATAAGGGCGGCCCTGTTCACCGAGCAGACCTCCGGTTGCGTTTACGCGCCAATCAACGCCCAGGCAAAGGCATCTGCATCGAAGGGCTGCAGATCGTCAATGCCTTCCCCCACGCCTACAAAGCGCACCGGAAGCCCCAGCTCCTGCTTGATGGCAACCGTCATGCCGCCCTTTGCAGTGCCGTCAAGCTTGGTGAGCACAACGCCCGTGAGCCCGGCAGATTCTCCGAACACGCGCGCCTGCGCAATGGCGTTCTGCCCCGTTGTGGCATCGAGCACAAGCAGCACCTCCGTATGCACACCGGGAAGCTCCCGGGCAATTACACGGCGGATCTTTTCAAGCTCGCTCATCAGGTTCTTCTTGTTATGAAGCCTTCCCGCCGTATCGCACAGCAGCAGGTCACACCCTTTTGCCTTGAAGGAGGCAATCGCATCAAACACCACGGCCGCCGGATCTGCCCCTTCGCCATGTTTGATGATCGGGACGCCCGCACGCTCCGCCCAAACGGAAAGCTGCTCCGCCGCCGCCGCGCGGAAGGTATCCGCCGCCGCCATCATAGGCTTGCGCCCTTCGGATTTATAATGCGCCGCCATCTTGCCGATGGAGGTTGTTTTTCCTACGCCGTTTACGCCCACGATGAGAAGCACCGCAGGTTCTCCTTCCGGGAGGAAGGCACGCTCCGGGCGCATGCAGCCCGCAAGGATCCCGGCAAGCGCTTCGCGCGCCTCTGTGCGCGTTTTAAGTTTTTGCTCCGAAACCGCATTTTCCAGCGCTTCAAGCAGCGTTCCGGCAGTCGCCATACCCATGTCGGCAACGATCATTGCCTCCTCCAGTTCGTCATAAAAGTCCGCATCGATGCGCTCGTCCCCGGAGAACAGGCTTGCGAACAGCCCGCCGCCCGTTTTGGAAAGCCCCTTCTTCAGTTTTTCAAAAAAGCCCTGCTTCTTTTCCATGCACTTCCCCTTTCAAAACCATTTTTACCGAAAATCAATGTGCTTTACGCACTCTCGTTAAACCGCGCGGACACGATCTTTGAGATTCCTTTCTCCTCCATCGCCACGCCATAGAGCGCATTGCAGACCTCCATGCTGCCCTTGCGGTGCGTGATCAGGATAAACTGTGTATCCTCGGAATAGCGCTTCACATATTCCGCAAAGTTGGAAACGTTCACCTCGTCCAGCGAGGTTTCGATCTCATCCAGGATGCAGAATGCCGTGGGTTTGAGTTTGAGCATCGCAAACAGCAGCGCGATGGCCGTAAGCGCCCGCTCGCCGCCTGAAAGCAGGGAAAGCAACTGTAATTTCTTTCCCGGCGGCTGCGCGATAATGTCAATGTCGCAGTTGAGGATGTCATTTTTGTCGGAAAGCAGCAGCTCCGCCTTTCCGCCGCCAAAGAGTTCTGTGAACGTTGTGGTGAAGTTCTCGCCGATGCGCTCGAACTGCTTGCGGAACTCTGTCTCCATCGTGGCTACAAGCTCGCCGATGAGCTTCTGCAGATCCGCCTCCGCCTGCATGAGATCGTTGCACTGTGTGCTCAGGCTCTCATAGCGTTCCTTCACATTTTTGTAATCATCAATCGCGCTCACGTTCACATCGCCGAGCGCACGAATGGCTTTTTTCAGCTCGTCCACCCGAATGTGCGAGGCCGTGACGGCAATCTGCCTTCGGAACGGCTGTGCATTTTCGTAGGTAAGCTCATATTCCTCCCAAATGCGATCCTGCATGGTTTGCAGCTCCATCTGCGTGCGGCTTTGGTTCAGCTCCGCCTTGTGGCTGCGTTCCCGCATGTCCCCAAGCTCGGCCGATACGGCTTCCCGCCGTGCGCGCAGTTCATCCAGCGCATTCAAATGCTTCGCGCGCTCATTTTCCATTGCATGCAGCCGGTCGGTATGCGCATCAACTTCCCTGCGCTCCGCATCAATGGTTCCATCGATGGCGGAAAGCGCATTGCGCATCTCTCCGAATTTTGCCAGCGCTTCCTCCGCTGCACGCCGGTCTGCCTCAATGGCGGCGCCGACCTGCGCAAGCTCGCGCCGCATGCGCGCACGCTCGTTCTCTGCCGCGGAGCCTTCCTTTTCAAGCGCCATAAGCGCAACGCGCCGCTCGGTTGCGCGCTCGTTTTCCGCCGCATGCTCCGCGCGCAGCGCCGCAAGCGCCTCCTGCGTTTTCTTAATGTCTTCCTGCGTGGCAAAATTCCCCTCTTCGAGGCCCTCCCGGTCCGTCTCCGCCGCACGGCGCTGTTCATCGATGTTTTCGATATTATCCCGTATCTGTGCGCGTTCAAGCTCCGTTTCCTTCAGCTCCTCCTGCGCCTCGTCCACATAGTTTAAAATAATGTCGAGCTTTTCCTTTTGCGTTGCGAGCTCCACGTCCTTTTTATGCAGCGCTTCCGCCGCAGCTTCAACAGCCGCGTTTGCGCCGCTGAGAGAAGCCTCCGCAGCCTCCGCCTCCGCAGTTTGCGCTGCAAGCCCCTCGGCAAGGGACGCCATGCGCTTTTTCAGTTCCTCGATCTCCCGCTCGCGGCCGATCAGGCTGAACTCACGCTTCTGCACGCTTCCGCCTGTCATGGAGCCGCCCGGATTGATGATGTCACCCTTCACCGTTGCGATCCGAAATGCGCCACGCGCCCGCTTGTTGACTGCGATGCCCGCATCAAGATCCCGCACGATGACCGTGCGGCCAAGCAGGTTTTCAAACACACCCCTGTATTTTGCATCATACCCCACAAGTTCGGAGGCTACTCCCAAAAAGCCATCCACCCGGCAGGCCTCACGCTCGTTCGCCTCCAACGTGCGCGGGCGCATCGCCGAAATGGGCAACAACGTGGCGCGCCCGTATTCCTTGCGCCGCAGGTATTCGATCACATACTTCGCGTCCTGCTCCGTTGGCGTCACAATGTTTTGCAACGCCGATCCAAGCGCCATTTCCACTGCCGTTTCATATTCCTTCGGCACGCGGATCAACTCGGCAACTACGCCCTCCATACGCTTTTTCAGTTCAAAATCGCGTCCGCTGTCACGGAGTACGTTGCGCACGCTCGCGTAATAGCCCTCGTGCGCGCGCTTCATTTCCTCCAACACCTTCAGGCGGGATTTTCCCGCCTCCATCTGCTGCTCCATCGCACGCACAGACTCGCGCGCTTCACGCAGGCGCTGGTTTGTTTCATTCAGCGATGCGATGGCCGCTGTCCGGTTCGCCTCGCATGCCGTGCGCGCAGATTTTACCGCGTCAAACTGTGCCTGCGCCTGCGCATGTTCCGCATGCAGCTTTTCCGCTTTCTCCTTTAGCGCCGCTTCCTCACCGTCAATGGCAGAAAGCCGCTCCTCCAGCGTACCGCGAATCGCTTCAAAGCGGGAAAGCATGCTTTTCGCATCAGAGATGCGATTCATCGCCTCGATCATCTCGCGCTTCTGCCGCTCCAACAGCGCTTCTTTTTGCGCAATTTCCCCTGCCATTGCGCTGAGCTTTTCGGTAAGCACGCCAAGCGCCTCCCGCTCCGCCGTTTGCCGCCCCGCGTTGCCGGAAAGCTCGCCTTCGCGCGCCGCAAGGCTGCCCGAAAGTTCCTTTTCGCGCGCTTCGTTTTCCGCAACGCGCGAAAGCAGACGTTCGCGCTCCTTTAAAAGGTTTTCCGTGCGCTCCTGAACTACACGCGATTCACCGGTTTTTGCCTCTACGCCGGAGGTAAGGGCGAGCAGCTTGTTCTGCAGCTCGCTGATTGCGCCGGAAAGCGCGCGTTCGCGTTCTTCCAAAGCCGCGCAGTCCGTGCCGAGGCTTCCCTCCAGCGCAGCGTTTTTTTCAATCTCGCCGGAAAGCTGGGCAAGCGTTTCCGCAAGGCCTGAAAGGCGCTCGTTTAATTTATCATACTGGTATAGAAAAACGTTGATTTCGATTTCCTTGAGTTCATCCCTAAGACGCAGATATTCACGCGCCGCCGTGCTCTGCTCTTCAAGTGGCCCCACCTGATTCCCAAGCTCTTCCAAAATGTCTCCGAGGCGCTGAAGGTTCTTCTTTGTGTTTTCCAGTTTGCGTTCCGCATCCTCTTTGCGCACGCGGTACTTCATCACGCCCGCCGCTTCTTCAAAAGCATTGCGCCGTTCGCTCGATTTGTTGGAAAGAATTTCCTCCACGCGCCCCTGGCCAATGATGGAATATCCTTCCTTCCCGATGCCCGTGTCCCGGAACACTTCGCCGATGTCCTTTAAACGGCATGCCGCGCGGTTGATGAGATACTCGCTTTCTCCGGAACGGTAAACGCGCCGTGTCACGGTAACTTCCGCAAACTCTGTATTCAGCTTTCCGTCCGCATTGTCAAACGTCAGCGATACCTCACAGTATGCAAGCGGCTTTTTTTGTTCCGTGCCGTTGAAAATGACGTCTTCCATCTTTGCGCCGCGCAAAGCGCGCGCGCTCTGTTCGCCAAGCACCCAGCGCACGGCGTCTGCGATGTTGCTCTTGCCGCTTCCGTTGGGGCCGACAATGGCCGTCACGCCCTTTTCAAATTCGATCTCCGTCTTCCGGGCAAAGGATTTAAACCCGTTTATCTCAAGCTTAATCAGTCTCAATCGCGTATACCAAACCTTTTCCGCTTCAATCCGCAGCGTGGATCACGCCGAATTCAATGAGCGCCGCGCGCGCCGCCTGCTGCCCCGCTTCCTGCTTT
>ULTY01057474.1_pt1 | contig 12856 bp, 10 predicted proteins | sample 1958021 | NCBI WGS metagenome assembly ULTY01 (sample SAMEA4835746, study PRJEB28245) | human gut metagenome | biome: gut microbiome; material: fecal sample | place: Denmark | collected 2008 | reverse complement strand
TTGAAAGAATATTCATATCTATATTATCTAATTTTTTTTGCGAGATGTCAATAAATATATTATGCATTTTATTGAAAAATTCAGAAATTTTCTGTGAAGATTCACAAATCGGAGGTATTGCCATAAGACCTTTAACTGAAATACCGTCCAATTCGGCAATCTGACAAAGTAATTCTTCAAGCTGTTCGGGCATAACGCCTGACTTGTTTTCTTCTCTGCCGATATTTACCTCAACAAGAACATCACAGTTTTTATTGATTTTTAAAGCCTGTTTAGAAATTTCCGACGCAAGCTTTATTGAATCGACAGACTGGATAAGATCAACCTTATCGATAATTTGTCTTACCTTGTTTGTCTGCAAGTGACCGATAAACTGAAGAGAACAGCTGTCAAGGTTATACTTATCATACTTTGACAAAAGCTCCTGAACCTTGTTTTCACCTATGTGGTCAAGTCCAAGTGAAATTGCGTGGTTAATAACCTCAGGTTCAACCATTTTTGTTGCGGCAAGAAATGTAATATCCTCACGCTTTCTTCCGGACTTTTCGGCAGCCTCGGCTATTCGCTCATCAATAAATTTGTAATTGTATTCAACGTCAGTTAACAACTTTTCCGTCATACAAATCATCTCCTTCAAGAATTACCTGATCATATAACTCAACTGTTGTGCCGTCAACAAGGTCTTTGCTGTCCGGCTCCGGATCGCAAATAACATAATCATCGTCGGCATACAGAATAGATATCTGTTTGAATCTCACTTCACTTCCGTGAAGCACATATACACCCTGAACCTTAACCTGTTCGGTATGTTTATTGTCATTGTCATCATAGGTTGTCTTTGTTACATAGTCATCATGAATAGCCTTTTTGCTGATTCTCAAACCTGTGTATGAACCAAGACCTATTTCAATCGGTTCCTGTCTTGCCTGGGCAAGGTCGGAATTCATATAGTCACACTCAAGAATAAGAAGGGCGTCGCTGTCTTTTGATTCCTGATAAATCCTCTTGATAGTGGCGGGAATGCTTTCAGACGATGCGTCAGAGAACAGCACCGTAGCGGAACCGTCCCACAAAGAAAGTCTTGTTGCCTCATCAGCCGTAACCTTACAGGCAACATACCATTTCAATCCCGTTACAACCTTGCCTGCAATATTGCCGGACACTTTTGTCTGCTTTACATTATCAAGGTCAGAAAGAGTCAGACGATCAAGATTATTGTAATCAAGTGCATTTTCATATCCGTCACAATGCGAGAGAAAACAACCTGATTTTTCAGTCGTAATATTACCTGTTGATTTTCCTGTTTTGCCTTCAAGAGTGGCTATTTCAGCCTGGAGTTCTGAAATTCTGTCATTAAAGTTAGTGGCTTTGCCTGTGTAAATCTGTCTTTGGTTTATTGAATAAAGCAGATTATTTGTGACATTATCAATATTTGCCAAATCGCCGTCATTGATACTGCGAATTTGTGAAATGATATTATTATTTATATTGTTGTTGATAGTATCAATACCTATGTTGCCGGCCGTGCTTGTTTTTTGAAGTGTCTGCAAATCGGAAAGCTGTTCCTGTAATGCGCTGATTTTTGACTGTGAAGCTGCATCATCATCATTTGCATACGATTTTGCAATTTCACCGCCGGCTTTAACCTCATCACCGTCATGCACTGTATATGAAAGCACACCCGAAGTATTATTCTGAATCATATTTTCATCACGGATAATAAATCCGTTTGAATAAATTTTATCCGTGACTGTTGTTTGAACAGCATTTTCAGTCGGATACATTTTAAAATTTGTACTTATCAGAAGATAGGCGGCATAAACAACTGCAAGAACTGATAACGCAATCATCAAAATTCGTCTGAAAAGCAATTTATCCATAAAGTAAGCCTCTTTCGATTACAGCCTTTGCATAACTGTATATTTCTTCAAATGAATTATATTCATCAATATAAATCCAATTAATCTCCGAATCCCGCTTAAACCAAGTAATTTGTCTTTTTGCATATCTGCGGGTTTCCATTTTCAATTTTTCAACACAATCATTCAGGTTTTTATTTTCTTTAAAATAAGGAATCAATTCCTTGTATCCTATCGCCTTTATTGATGTATAGCTCAGGTCGGAATTAATAACTCGTTCAGCCTCCTCAAGCAAACCTTCTTCAAGCATAATATCTACACGCTTGTTTATTCTGTCATAAAGCACCTGTCTGTCACGGCAATTAAGACCGATTTTTACAGTTATATACGGAGACGGAATTTTATGTGATTCTTCAATCTGTTGCGTGATAGTTTTTCCTGTTGTTTTGTAAAATTCAATGGCACGGATTATTCTTTTTAGATTTCTGCTTTCACGAAGTCTGTCTGCCGATTCAGAATCGAATTTTGCAAGCATTTCAAGCAACCTGTCTGTTCCATGTTCTTCGGCAATCTTGCGAAGTTCTAAACAATATTCTTCATCCCGTTTATCATCACTGAAAGAAACATTGTTCAGAAGTGAATCAACATAAAGACCTGTTCCGCCGACGATAAACGGTAATTTGCCTCTTGAATGGATATCTGCTATACATTTTGAAGCATCAGTTACATATGACGCAACCGAATAGGTTTTATCAGGCGGAAGAAAGTCCAACATATGATGAGGAATTCCGTCCATCTCTTCTTTGGTAGGTTTGGCTGTTGCAATCTGCATTCCCTTGTATATCTGCATGGAATCGGCAGATACGATTTCACCGTTAAAATGCTTTGCAAGTTCAACCGAAAGTTTTGTTTTGCCTGATGCGGTAGGACCGACAATTGAAACCGTATTAATAGATTTTTCCAAAAAATCACACCCTGCCAAACTGTTTTTCAATTTCACCCTTTGTAAGAACAATGCAAATCGGTCTGCCATGAGGGCAATACTTGATTTCAGGATGTTCTTCAAGGTGTTTTACAATCCCTATAAGCTCCTCAGGCGTACTTTTATTGCCTGCCTTTATAGCTGAACGGCAAGCAACATTGCTGTAAAACCAATCCATTTTTTCGGTAAAGATATCGGTTTTCCCCTGAGAAATGTAGCCCGACATCTCGGTAATGCAATCTTCAATTTCAACAGCCGGAATATACTGCGGAGAACTTCTTACAATAACCGTACTGTTACCGAAATCTTCAACTTCAAAGCCGCAATCGGAAAACATATCAAGATTATTAATTGCCGCATCATACTCGGTTTTTCCGAGAGGGACTGTAACAGGTGTAAGTAAAATCTGCCTGTAGTCAGCAGCCTTTTCAGCTTTGAGTTTTTCATAAATAATTCTCTCATGGGCGGCATGTTTGTCTATCAAAAGAATATCTTTATTGTTTTTTTCTGCAATGATATATGTATCGAAAGCCTCTCCGATATATTTGATGCTCGTCCGATTATCGTTTACAAGAACAGGCTCTTTTGATTTCTCAATAGATTCTTCCGAAACAATTACATTAACCTCTTTAGGACTTACAATCGGATTTTTATCGGTAATACCTTCTGTATCAGTTTTTTCATCTTCGACAAGCGAAGTTGGCTGAAGAATTTCAGGCTTGAAAGTTGATTTTGACTTTTCTTCCTCTTTTGCCTTATTTATCGCCTGTTTGCTGAAAATATCAAACGGATTAGATATATCCGCAACTTTTATATCATCAATGGACTTTGTAACAGAACGAATAGCTGCCTCGCCAATCTTCTTATTATCATTAAATGCGACATCGGAAAACGGATTAAAATCATCGGATTTTTCGGATGTAGCAACAGGTTTTGTAACCTCTGTTTTTTGTATGTCAGGTATCGGTTTAGCATGCTGTTTTTGTACAAAATCATTTTTAGAACTTTGCACAACAGGCTTGTTCAGAATGGCAGGCGCATTGTTAAACGGATTAAATTTATTTTGCACTTCATTAAAAGCCGTTTCCTTTTTAAATGACGCTTTTTTACGGCTGTCATACTTCATAAGTGAAGATTTTACCGCATGATAAATCGCATCAAAAACAGGTCTTTCATTTATAAATCTAACCTCAAGTTTCGAAGGATGAACATTGACATCAATAATTTCACACGGCAATTCGATATTAAGGACACACGACGGAAATTTTCCGACCATAATTGAGCCCTTAAAAGCCTCCTCAAGTGCAACCATAGCCGTTCTGGTTTTGATGTACCTTCCGTTGATAAAAAAATTCTGCATATTACGGTTTGGTCTTGAGTGTTCGGGTTTTGAAATATAACCGTAAACCTTTATTGCATCAAGCTGATAATCAACAGGAATAAGTCCTTTCGCAAAATCTTTTCCAAAAACCGAATATATTGCAGAAATAAGTTTTCCGTCGCCGAATGTACGAAGAACCTGCTTTCCGTCTTTAATGTATGTAAATGCAATTTCGGGATGTGACAAAGCAGTTTTGTCGATTATATTTGAAACTGCGTTACCCTCCGAAACATCCTTTTTCAAAAATTTTGCACGAGCAGGAATGTTGTAGAACAAATCTCTGATAACAAAGGTTGTGCCGACAGGACAACCTGCATCATCAAAGCTCTGTTCTTCACCGCCGTCAATTTCATATGAAGTTCCGATTTCCTCGTTTACATTCCTCGTAATAAGTTGAAGTCGTGACACTGCGCAAATTGACGCAAGAGCCTCTCCTCTGAATCCGAGTGTAGAAATACTGTCCAGGTCAGATTCAACCTTAACTTTACTGGTTGCGTGTCTTAAAAACGCAACTTTGATATCGTCACGGTAAATACCGCAACCGTCATCGGCAACACGCATGAATGTTGTACCGCCGTTTTTTATCTCAACGGTGATATTTTTTGCGCCTGCGTCAATTGAATTTTCTACAAGTTCCTTTATAACCGACGCCGGTCTTTCAACAACCTCGCCGGCGGCGATAAGTTCTGCAACATGCTTATCAAGTACATTGATTACACCCATTTGTGTCACCTCCTAATATTAAATCATACCTTTAAGTTCATAAAGCAAGTTCATTGCTTCAATCGGAGTAAGAGTATTTATATCTGTATCTTTCAGCTTTTCAATCACGGGACTTTCAGCCGAACCGATAAGTGAAAGCTGCATATCGTCTGAATTATCCTGCTTTTGAATATTGGCATTCTCTTTTTTATATTTGCCGTGTTCAAGGTCTTTTAAAATTTCCTTTGCTCTTGAAATTACAGACTGTGGAATGCCTGCAAGCTTTGCAACCTCAATACCATAGCTGTCATCTGCTCCGCCGGGAACAATTCTTCGCAGAAAAGTAATGTCATCGCCACGCTTTTTAACTGCTATGTTATAGTTTTTTACACCGTCAAGGAGTTGTTCCATAACCGTGAGTTCGTGATAATGAGTTGCAAAAAGTGTTTTTGCGCCGAGTTTTTTTCTGTCGGCACAAAATTCAAGTACAGCCCTTGCGATGCTCATACCGTCAAAGGTCGAAGTACCTCTGCCGATTTCGTCAAGAATAAGCAAGCTTTTTGAAGTTGCATTTTTAATGATATTGGCAACCTCGCTCATCTCAACCATAAAGGTTGACTGTCCGGATGCAAGATCATCAGACGCACCTACACGAGTAAAGATGCTGTCTACAATTCCGATTTCGGCAGAAGACGCCGGAACAAAACTGCCTATCTGCGCCATAAGAACAATAATGGCAATCTGTCGCATATAGGTTGACTTACCCGCCATATTGGGACCTGTAATAATTGCTACTCTGTCATTGGCAGAATCAAGGCTGACATCATTCGGAACAAACGGTGCATCCTTTAATAGAGCCTCAACAACCGGATGTCTCGAATCTTTAATTCTTATAGCAGTTGAAAGGTTTACATCCGGTCTTATGTATCTGTTGTCAGCCGCAACATTTGCAAGTGATGTAATAACATCAAGATTAGCAATGGCTTTTGCGGTTTTCTGAATTCTTTCAAGATTATCCGAAACCGTCTTTCTGACATTGTCAAAGAGGTTGTATTCAAGTGCAACCGATCTGTCTTTTGCACCGAGGATTCTGCCCTCTACATCTTTCAAATCCTGAGTAATATATCTTTCACAATTGGTGAGTGTCTGCTTTCTTATGTATGTTTCGGGTACCATGGATTTATACGAATTTGATACTTCAATATAATATCCGAATACCCTGTTATAACCGACTTTAAGCTTAGGAATTCCCGTTATATCACGCTGTTCAGCCTCAATACGGGCAAGAATCCCCTTTGAGTCATTCATATCGCCTGTCACGGAATCAAGTTCTTCGTTATAACCTCTCTTAATCATACCGCCCTCACGGACTGTAAACGGAGGTTCTTCAACGATCGCAGAATCAATAAGAGAATGAATGTCCTCAAGCTTATCAATGCTTTTATAAATATATTTAAGATAAACCGATTTACAATCAACGAGCAAATCCGAAATCTGCGGAAGATTCTGAATTGCTCCGCAGAGTGAACGCAAATCTCTTGCATTTGCAGAACCGTAAACGATTCTTGTCATAAGTCTTTCAATGTCAAATATACCCGAGAGTGTGTCTGTAACATCCATACGGAGCATATTATCGTTTACAAACTCTTCAATCGCACTCTGACGGTTGTTAATTGAAGTTATATTAAGCAAAGGATGTTCAAGCCATGAACGCATAAGGCGTTTGCCCATTGCAGTTTTTGTCTTGTCAAGCACCCACAAAAGTGAACCTTTTTTATCCTTTGTCAGCATTGTTTGTGTGAGCTCAAGATTACGCTGTGTGTTGTAATCAAGGCTCATATATTGATTTTCTTTGTAGAACTCAATGTGATTTATTCTTTCAAGTCCCGTTTTCTGAGTATCACGAAGATATGAAAGCAATGCACCGAGAACGCACACAACAACAGATTTGTCAGATACGGTACTGTATTCATCCGCAAACTGTGATTTTACAACATCAGTACATACCGACTCGTCAAATTTTTCATCTTCGAGCATTTCAACTCCTGCCGAAAGTTTCGCTTTAATGAACTTAGGCAATTCTTTCAGCTTTACAATGTCACCGCCAATGAGAATTTCACGGGGATTATAGCTTGTAAGCTGATTGGTAAGAACATTATAGCTGTCATTACCCCTGATTTCTGTAGCATATAATTCTCCTGTGGAAATATCACAAAAACAAAGTCCTATAGATTTATTTTTAGAATACATACAGCAAATGTAGTTGTTTTTGCTCTCATCAAGCATACTCGATTCCATTACGGTACCGGGAGTAATTACTCGAATAATATCACGCTTTACAAGACCTTTTGCCTTTGCAGGATCTTCCGTCTGTTCGCAAATTGCAACCTTATAGCCCTTTGCAACAAGTCTTGCAATGTAACCCTCACAGCTGTGAAACGGAACTCCGCACATGGGAGCACGCTCGGCCTGTCCGCAATCCCTTCCTGTAAGAGTAAGTTCAAGTTCCTTTGATGCAAGCTTTGCATCATCGTAAAACATTTCGTAGAAATCTCCAAGTCGGAAGAACAAAATGCTGTCTTTGTTTTCTTCTTTAATTTTGAAATACTGTTGCATCATTGGAGATAACTCCGCCATTTGTTTCACTTCCTTAACAAAATTTAGAACCGTTTATCAGCCGCAACCGCCGCATGTAGCACAACTGCCTGAGCATGATGACTGGCTGTAATCAGCAGTTTCGGGATCTGCACCCTCAGCAGACTGCTGAACAATTGCGAGAACTCTGTTTGCAACAACATCAAAAGCAGCCTTTGCATCATTGTAGGCAATCATATTCTCGTTTGACATAATCTGAGAATATGTCTCTCTCATCTCGGTATTAAGCTTAGAAAGCTTTTCCTGATCTCTCTCTTTTTTTGATGCTTCATTGTTGATTGACATTCTTTTAAGATTGAATTCACCGATAAGACGCTGAAGCTCCATATCTGCATCTGCATTCTTCTGAGCGTCCTGCAATTTTTTATATGAGTCTTCTTCCTGAATGAGTCTTCCGAGTTCCCTTGCTTTCTCAATGATATCCATAGTTTTAACCTCCGATTATTTTACAAGCTCACCCTTTAATATCCAGTTGCGAGCCTTTGTTATTTTTACATTTCTGAATGTTCCGATAAAGTCCTTTGAGCCTTCAAGCTCAACTATTATGTTACCGCTTGTACGACCGCACAATTCACCGTTCTTATCGTTTTCACTTTCAATAAGTACCTTTTCAGTTTTGCCAACCATTGAAGAACAACGCTTTGCCGCAATTTCTTCCTGAACATCAAGAAGTTCACGGAACCATTTTGATTTTTCTTCAGCGGAAATCGGATCGTCCATTTTAGCCGCAGGAGTACCTACTCTCGGTGAGAAAATGAAGGTAAAGAGCGATGTAAACTCAACCTCACGGATAAGCGATAAAGTTTCTTTGAAATCTTCATATGTTTCACCCGGAAAACCTACAATGATATCACTTGTAAGTGAAAGACCGTCAATTTTCTCTTTAGCATAATTGATTATTTCAAGATACTTTCTGCGGTCATAGTGACGGTTCATTGCTTTAAGCACTCTGTCCGAACCGCATTGGAACGGAAGGTGAAGATGCTTGCTTATATGAGTACCCGATGCAATTGTGTCAATAAGTTCCTTTGAACAATCCTTCGGGTGAGATGTCATAAAGCGAAGCCAATAATCGCCGTCAATTGAATCGACTTCACGCAAAAGCTGTGAAAAGTTTACTTTCTCAGAAAGACCTTTTCCGTAGGAATTTACATTCTGACCGAGAAGGGTAATGTCTTTATAACCCGACTCAATCATATTTTTAGCCTCAGAAACAATAATATTCTTTTCACGACTGCGTTCTCTGCCTCTTACATAAGGCACAACGCAATATGTACAGAAGTTGTTGCAACCGTACATAATCGGTAACCAACCCTTGAAAGTGCCGTCACGCTTAACAGGAAATCCCTCATAAAGTTGATTATCGTCATTACCTCTTTCAAACACTCTTTTGCCATCAAGAAGAGCGTTATACATAAGCTCAGGAAAATGGTGCAATGAATGAGTACCAAACACAAGTCCTACAAAAGGAAAGCTCTTGTAAATTTTATTGGCAACGTGCTCCTGCTCCATCATACAACCGCACAAAGCAATAAGAATCTGCGGATGCTTACGCTTTAGATTTTTTAATGCACCTACATTGCCAAACACTCTGTCCTCAGCATGTTCTCTTACGGCACAGGTATTGAAAAGTATGAAATCCGCATTGTCCGGTTCGTCTGAAAACTCAAATCCCGACTGTTCAAGCATACCCTTAATTTTTTCACTATCAGCCACATTCTGCTGGCAGCCGTATGTTCTGATATACGCAACAGGCTTCTCTCCTCTTTTGCGGATATCCATAATTTCAGCTATTAAATTCATATACTCCGATTGTTTTTCGGAAATTTTCTGACTGTCAGGCAAAGAAATGCCTCCTAACCCATTGTATTAACTGTTAGATTATAACACAAGATATACGGTTTTTCAATGTTTTTCACAGGTTTTTCAAAATTTACTTCTTATAAGACTGAAACAGAGAACCGTATCCGGACGGTATATTACCGACTATTACGGATTGTGCAATTTCAAAATCGGTAGTAAATGTTATTTTGCCTGAATAATCAAGCGAGGTAGTCATTATTTTTGAGGTGAGCAAAAGCTTTATATGGTGGATTGTCTGATTTATTCCCGCTTGTTCAAATGTACTTATAACTTCCGAAGAAAAGCTTCCTGTAAGATTAAAATTTACGGGAATGCAAGGCCCGACATTCGAGAGTATTGTAATATTCGTAAATGAACCGAGAGGTATTTCAATTTCATTGTCATATACCTTAGCTATTTCCTTTTGTACGGCTTTCGTGATGTCGGCTTTAATTCTGTTGATTTTGAATGAATCTGTTTCGATGGACTGCACATTTCCGTTTTTATCACAATTAATCTTTGCAATATCACTGTAAGAATAATTAAGCTTGTCAAGTGTATTATTCACTGCATCACAGACAGAATTTACAGACAATATTTCAGCCTGAATTCTTATGTACTCCGGTCTGAAATCTGACAAATGCACCTCGCAGAAAACAGTAACACCGATAATCAGTAAAACCACAGAAAGAAGTATTTTCTTTAAAAGAACAAATTTTCTTTTACACCTTTTTCTGTACAACATAAAAACACCCCTCGTATATACTATACGAAGGGTGTTTGTTTTGTTAATTATTCTTCTGTGTCCGAACAACCGTCGCATGATGCACAATCGGCATCACACTCGTCATCTTCCTCATTGCTGAAAAGCTCTGAAAAATCAAACTCAAGGTTCTCACCACAGTTAGGACACTCGATTTCGCCTTCAAGAAGGACATCTTCGGAAACATTAAGCTTCTGACCGCATGAATCACAAGTTACCTCATAAAAAGGATTCTCTTCATCATCAAAATCGTAATCGTCATCTTCATCGTCATAATCTTCAATGTCATAGTCCTCGTCATCGTAAACATCAGACTCAACATCAGCAAGATCCTGATCAATTTCGTCAACCTGAGCGCTTAACTCATCGTAAAGTTCTTCCATGTCAGATACTTCAAAAGCCATATCATCAAGAAGATCAACGATTGCATTAAGAACCTTTACTTCAGGTTTTGACTCATCAAGCTCCAAACCGTCGCAAAGACCGCGAATGTAAGAAATTTTTTCAGTAAGATTCATAACTGATTCTCCCGCAGAAATTATGCTCTGCCCATATATTCGCCTGTTCTTGTGTCGATCTGAATAACTTCGCCCTCATCAATAAAGAGAGGAACTTTAATTTCAGCACCTGTTTCAAGAGTTGCAGGCTTTGTAGCGTTGGTTGCTGTGTCACCCTTAAAGCCGGGATCTGTCTTTGTAACCTTAAGTTCAACAAAGTTCGGAGGCTCAATGCCGAATACATTGCCCTTGTAAGAAAGAACCTTGCACACCATATTTTCCTTAACAAACTTAAAGTTGTCGCCGAGAACGCTCTTGTTAATCGGAATCTGCTCCCATGTTTCTGTATCCATGAAGTAGTAAAGATCGCCGTCTGAATAGCTGTATTCCATATCCTTTCTGTCAATGAAAGCTGTGGGATACTTATCGTTCGGGTTGAAAGTTTTTTCAACTACTGCGCCTGTAATAACATTTCTGATTTTAGTTCTTACAAATGCAGCACCCTTACCGGGCTTTACATGCTGGAATTCAATGATTGATACAACCTGACCGTCCATTTCAAATGTAACGCCGTTTCTGAAATCACCTGCTGATATCATTAGTAATACCTCCTAATTATCTTTCATACGGAAATACGGTAATGTATGCCGTAATATAACAATTTACATTATACATAACAATGACAAAAAATGCAAGACTTTTATTACACAATAATGAGTTCTTTGGGGAGTGAAACAAAGTTTTTGTACCCTGTATCAGTCACGCAAAGCATATCTTCAATACGAACACCGAATTTACCCGGCAGATATATTCCCGGTTCATCGGTTATTATCATACCTTTTTTCAGGATTGTTTCACTTCTCGGAGATACAACGGGAGATTCGTGGATATCAAGTCCTACACCGTGACCGGTTGCATGACCGAAATATTTTCCGTAACCGTTTTCCGAGATTATATCTCTTGCAATTTTATCGACATCAGAACATTTTGCTCCGGGTTTTACGCTGTCAAGTACAGCAAGCTGAGCTTTTAATACGATGTCATAAACCTTTTTCATTTCTTCGTCAGCCGACTTGATTGCTACCGTACGCGTAGTATCGCTGTGATAGCCGTCAAAAATTGAGCCGATATCAAAAGTAAAGAAATCTCCCTCACTGACAATATCATCTGACGGAACTCCGTGAGGCAGTGAAGTCTTTTTGCCTGTAATCGTAATGAGGTCAAATGAAACACCTTCACCGCCGTTAAGCTTTATGAGGTGTTCAAGCTCAAGTGCAACCCTGCGTTCGCTGACACCGGGTTTTAGGTAATTCAACACCTCGAGATATGACTTTTCGGTTATCTCCTGTGCTTTAGCTATTTTTTTAATTTCTGATTCATCCTTGATACATCTGATTTCTTCGATCTTATGATCAAGACTGCCGTCACAAACGCACTCAATATTATTTTCCGAAAAAGCCTTTTTAAAACGATTATATTTTTCAACCGTAATATCGGATGCCTCAAAAAATACATTCACAACAGAAATGTTCTTAAATTCGCTTATAAGGTCTTTAAACAACTTAGTAAAGCAAACAACCCTGCATCCGCTTGATTTTTTTAAAGCAGCCTCATAATATCTGAAATCAACAAAAAGGACAGTTTCATTTTCAGTCACAAGTAAATAACCTTCGCTGTGAAAGAATCCGCAAAAATAACCGATATTCTTCTCATTAGTCAACAAAACAGCCTGACTGTTACTGTCAAGAACCGTCTTTAAATTTTCAAGTCTTTGCTCAAATAAAGAGTTTTGCATTACATCAAGTCCTTTAATGCATTGATTGCGAGAAAGTAACTGTTTTTGCCAAAACCTGCAATCTGACCGACACAAACAGGTGCGATTACAGATGTATGTCTGAACTCTTCTCTTGCGTGAATATTAGACATATGAACCTCTACAAAAGGAATCTTTACACAAGCAATGGCATCTCTTAAAGCATAACTGTAATGTGTGAGAGCGCCTGCGTTAATTACAACACCGCCAAAGTTACCCTTTGCCGAATGAATTTTATCGATAAGATCTCCCTCGTGATTTGACTGAAAAACTTCGGCAGAAAAGCCGCTGCTTTCTGCATATGAAATAATCTGCTTTTCAATATCGGAGGCAGTTTCTTCTCCGTATATTCCCTTTTCACG
>ULTY01006776.1_pt1 | contig 13181 bp, 10 predicted proteins | sample 1958021 | NCBI WGS metagenome assembly ULTY01 (sample SAMEA4835746, study PRJEB28245) | human gut metagenome | biome: gut microbiome; material: fecal sample | place: Denmark | collected 2008 | reverse complement strand
GCGAAGCGGCTGCGGCCCGAAGGCTCGGAACACGCGGTGGCCGTCCGGGACACAGATGCGCCATAACAGCCGCGAATACGCCGGCGTCTCGCTCGACATCCCGATCTTCAACCGCCGTGCCGCGCGCAACGACATCAGCAAGGCGCAGCTCGCCGTGCGCAGCCAGCAGCTCGCCGTCACCCAAACCGTGCAGGCCAAATACGAGTTCGTTTTCCGTCGAAGATTCCCGATTTCCACCGCGGGAAGCCGTTGCAACTCTGAAAACGGGAGATTCTGATAAACGAATTCAAACAAAAAGGGTGACCTAAAACGGTCACCCTCGCTGCTACCCGGAACATCAAGTTCCTAAATAATCCGGGCGGCTGCCGGATTGAATCCCGGACCTTCTCCGGCAGAAAAGTCCTTCGTGCGTCACTGATGATCTGTGTTTATCCCAGCAATACAAAAGTAGACAAATTATCCCAACCCACAATAGGTAGAGCGTTTTTGTAATAAGGCTCGACCAAAATGTCATACCCCGAAAAGGCAAAATAATACGCCCGGACGCATACGGACCACTTTTCGTTCTGCAAAAAAGCGGCAATCCGGAAAATTTGACCTACTTTTGCAACGGTTTCAACAGTTGAAGGAATGGAATGGCTTAAAGAATTGTTCGTCGAGCACTCGGCTTTGCAGGCCGTCGTGGTGGTTTCGCTCATCTCGACGATCGGTATCGGACTGGGAAAGATCCGCTTTTTCGGAATCTCGCTCGGAACGGCCTTCATCTTCTTCGTGGGCATTCTGGCCGGGCATTTCGGGCTTTCGCTCGACCCGGCGATGCTGACCTATGCCGAGAGTTTCGGACTGGTGATCTTCGTCTACGCCCTCGGCCTTCAGGTGGGGCCGGGCTTCTTCAGTTCGATGCGCGCCGACGGACTGCGGCTCGTCTCGCCCGCCATCGCCATCGTGCTGCTCGGAACGGCCCTGGCCATGGCGATGAGCTACGCCTTCGGAGTCTCGATGCCCGACATGTCGGGCATTCTGTGCGGCGCGACGACCAACACCCCGGCGCTGGGCGCCGCGCAGCAGACGCTGCAACAAATGGGCATCGACGCCAACGGAGCGGCGTTGAGCTGCGCCGTGGCCTACCCGCTGGGCGTCGTAGGCGTAATTCTGGCCGTGGTCTTCCTGCGCAAGCTCTTCGTGCGTCCCTGCGACATGCCGGGACCCGACGCCGAACACCGCAAGAACGTCTTCATCGCCAGCTACCGCCTCACCAATCCCGCGGTCTTCGGCAAGAGCGTCCACGAAATCGCGACGCAGAGCCACCACCATTTCGTCATTTCGCGCCTGTGGCGCGACGGGCGGGTTTCGATCCCCACCTCGGACAAAACCCTACAGGAGAACGACCTGATCCTGGTCATCACCACGCCCGGCGAGGCCGACGCCCTGCGGCTGATCTTCGGCGAGCAGGAGACCAAGGACTGGAACACGGAAAACATCGACTGGAACTCCGTCGACAGCCAGCTCATCTCGCAGCGCATCCTCGTGACACGCCCCGAAATCAACGGCAAGAAACTCTCGCAGTTGCGCCTGCGGAACACCTACGGCATCAACATCAGCCGCGTGTACCGCTCGGGCGTGCAGCTGCTGGCCACCCCCGACCTGCGTTTGCAGCTGGGCGACCGTCTGACCGTGGTGGGCGAAGCGGAGGCGATCCGCAACGTCGAGAAAATCCTCGGCAACGCCGTCAAGAGCCTCAACGAACCCAACCTCGCGGCGGTGTTCATCGGCCTGATCCTCGGCCTCACGCTGGGAAGCATTCCCGTGGCGATCCCCGGGATTTCGATTCCCGTGAAACTGGGCCTCGCGGGCGGCCCGATCATCGTCGGCATCCTGATCGGCACGTTCGGTCCCCGGCTCCACATGATCACCTACACCACCCAGAGCGCCAACCTGATGCTGCGTGCGCTGGGCCTTTCGATGTACCTCGCATGCCTCGGGCTGGATGCCGGAACCCACTTCTTCGAGACCGTCATGCGCCCCGAGGGGGCCTTGTGGCTCGGCATCGGATTCGCCCTGACGTTCGTGCCGGTGGTGCTGGTGGGGCTGTTCGCCCTGCGGGTGCTGAAGGTCGACTTCGGATCGGTCTCGGGACTGCTATGCGGCAGCATGGCCAACCCGATGGCGCTCAACTACGTGAACGACACGATCGAAGGCGACAACCCCTCCGTATCCTACGCCACGGTCTATCCCGTGTGCATGTTCCTGCGCGTGATCATCATTCAGGTGATGCTGATGCTGGTGCTTTAGCCTCCTCCGGGGCGGCTGTTCCGCCTGCGGCCTTTGCGGGGCGGCCTGTGAGGAGGCCTGCGGTGACGCCTGTGAGGAGGCCGGCGGTGACGCCTGCGGGGGTGTCTGCGGGGGTGTCTGCGGAGGTGTCTGCGCGTTTGGAGAAAACACATTGCGCAGCGAGGCGACGTCCTCCCCCGACGGATTCTGAAAGACCCGCAACCCGAATTCGGGAATCACGGCCAGCACATGATCGAAGACATCCGACTGAATCCCCTCGTAATCCACCCACACGACCGTATCGGTAAAGAAATAGAGCTGCATCGGAAGCCCCGTTTCGGTGGGCTGCAACTGCCGCACCATCAGCGTCATATCCTTGTTCACCGGAACCTCGTTCCGAAGGTAGCGGACCAGATAGGCCCGGAAAACCCCGAGGTTGGTCTGATGCAGGCCGTTGATCCGCCGTTCCCCGGAGCCGATGCCGTGCGCGGCGTTGTACTCCTCGACGCGGCGTTCGGTCTGATCGACGTAGTCGCGGATCAGGTCGATCGTACGGTAGTGGTCCAGCATCTCGGGGGTGCAGAAACGCACGCTCGTCATGTCGATCGCCACGGAGCGCATCACGCGCCGCCCGCCCGAAAGCTGCATGGCGTGCCAGTTGGTGAACGAATCGGTCGTCAGCAGGTAGGGCGGCAGCATGACGAGCGTGTTGTCCCAATTGCGGATCTTGACCGTCGTGAGCGACACCTCCTCGACGTTGCCGTCGGCCCCGTACTTGGGGACCGAAATCCAGTCCCCGACCTTGAGCATATCGTTAGCCGCGAGCTGGAGGCCCGAAACGAAGCCGAGGATGCTGTCACGGAAAATCAGCATCAGCACGGCCGCCGAGGCGCCCAGTCCCGTCAGCAGGATGGCGGGCGACTTGTCGAGCAGGATCGAAACGATCAGAATCGTGCAGATCAGCAGCGCAATGCCCTGCGCCGTCTGCCGCAAGCCCTTGATGGGTTTGTTCTGCCAGGCGGGACGCGCCGCAGCGATGTGGAAGGCGGCATAGAGCAGGGCGTTGACGAAGCGGAAAACCGAAAAGACGATATAGGCCTCCATGAACCGCAGGACGATGACGCGCCCGGTGGATTTCTCCTCGAAGACCACCGGGAGCACGACGGCCAGCAGAATGGCGCTCAAAATATGGCACATGCGCCGGAGAACCGGAACGCTGAAAAGCGTGTCGTCCCATTTGGCCCGGGTGCGCTCCACGAGTTTCCGCACCCCGTGTACGATGCCCAGTTGCAGCAGCAGGTCGAAAACCACGGCGGCCAGCACCACGAGCACGAAAGCCGCCCAGCGGTCGAGCGCATCGCCGGTGGCCGAAGTCAGGCCCAGCCATTCGAGCAGGGCGTGCGTCCAACGTTTCAGAAGTGTCTGCATACCCGTACCCGCATCAACTTTCGGGCCTCAACCGCAGCGGCGGCCGAAAAACCGGAAACGACGCCGGCGCGGACAACGGAATCACCCGAGAATCAATCCGGCTTCGCCTTCGAAGTTGGGTGTGAAAACACCCTGTCCGAGGTTTTCGCGGATTTCGTCCGGGGACCAGAAACGCCCGCCGTCAAGCTCCCCGCTCGGACGGACCTCGCCGTCGTAGACCGTGCGGAAGACATGGACCAGTTCGTATTCGCGTTCCGAGCGGAACGGATAGACCGCAACCGCCCCGGGCACGAAATCCGTGATGCCCAGCTCCTCGCGCACCTCGCGCCGCAGGGCTTCGGCGATCGTCTCGCCGTAGTCCACATGGCCGCCCACGGCCGTGTCCCACCGTCCGGGCTGAATGTCCTTCCAGGCGGGGCGTTTCTGCAGATAGAGTTCGCCGCGCGAATTGAAAACATGGAGGTGCACCACCGGGTGCAGGAGCATCGACCCGCCGTGGCACTCGCCGCGCGTGGCTTTGCCGACGACGTTCCCCGCCGCGTCGACCACGGGAAAGATCTCTTCGCTGTTATCGCTGTTCATGCCGGGGATATTTACGGATGTAGATCATGGCGGCCGTCATCCCCAGCAGCACGAAAGCCGCGCCGGGAAGCGCCGTATATTCATAGCCAAGCCCGTGCCCGATCGGCAGGCCGCCGACGTAGGCCCCCAGGGCGTTGCCCAGGTTGAAAGCCACCTGCACGAGCGCCGCGCCGAGCATCTCGCCGCCGCGCGAATTTTCGAGGATCAGCAGTTGCTGGGGCGACGATACGCAGAAGAGGCAGGCCGTAGTCAGACACATCAGCGCTAGCGAAAGATAGCGGACATGCGCCCCGAAAAAGATGCCGACGAGCGCCAGACAGGCCGTGCCGAGCGTGAAACGCACAACCCGCTCGGGCGTGAACCGGTCGGCATAGTGACCGCCGACGATATTGCCCGCAAACATGCCGAAACCGGCCAGCATGACGATCAGCGTCAGGTCCTCGGAACGGAACCCCGAGGTGTGGACCATCAGCGGGCTGACGTAGCTGTACCAACAGAAGATGCCGCCGTTGCCCAGCATCACCGACGCCAGCACCAGCCACGGAGCGGCGCTTTTCAGAAACCGGAACTGCCCCTTCATCCCCGTATCGGGCAGTGCGGGCAGAGCCGGAACCCACAATTTCACGAGCAGCATGGCCACGGCTCCCCACACGGCGACGATCCCGAACGTGGCGCGCCACGTCACGACGCCGCTGATATAGGTTCCCAGCGGCACGCCGAAGAGGTTGGCGACGGTCATGCCCACGACCATGATCGACACGGCCTCGGCCCGCCGGCCCTTGTCGGCGACGCGCTCGGCGACGATCGACCCCACGCCGAAGAAGGCCCCGTGGGGAAGCCCCGAGACGAAACGCATGGCCAGCAGGGTCCAGTAGTTCGGCGAAAGCGCCGCACAGGCGTTACCGAGAATGATCAGGCCCGTGAGGGCCAGCAGGATGTGTTTCAGCGGCCGCGTGCGGGCCACCAGCACCGTGAGAGGCGCCCCGAAGCAGACGCCCAGCGCATAGGCGGAGATCAGGTGCCCCGCTTCGGGGATCGAGACGCCGAGGCTGCGGGCGATGTCGGGCAGAATGCCCATCATCACGAACTCCGCCATACCGAGCGCCAACGTCCCGAATGCCAGGGCGATCAGACTTTTCTTCATGGGAAAACAGACATTAACGGCTAACCGGCTGCAAAAATAGCACAAAAAAGGTGAAAAGTTTTTGCGTCTTTTCACCTTTTTCCAATTTTTCAGAGCTTGGGTCCCGATTCCCGAGGCTGGCCCACCTCGAAGCCCAGCGCCCGCATCCACTCCACGGTGGCGGCATCGACCTGATCGTTGCGGTCGGCCCAGCGGCGCTCCTCGATCAGCTGCTTCTTGCGCTCCTCGAGGGCTTTCAGAAGCGGGAAATCCGGATGTGCGAGATGCCTCTTCTCCTCGCGCTGCGAGGGCCGGACCCTGCGGTCGAAAACCGCCCCCTGCGTCGGACGCCGCGCGCCCTCCCACTTGAACCCCTTGAGGTAAAGCTCCTGATCGGCGGGAATCTTGTCCATCGGATAGATGTTCCAGTCGGGGTCCTTGCGGTAGACGATCGTCACGACCTGTTTGTCCTCGATATAGAACGAACAGTCGCCGCTCTCGATGACGCCCATGCCCGTGATCTGGGGCGGCTCGCCGTCCTGCATGTAGTAGATCGTCTGGGCATTGCCGTTCACGTCGTTGCGGTAGATCTGATTGTCGCGGAACCACGCCGTCATCTGCTTGCCCGCCACCTGGTTGTAATGGACCGTGTCGAGCTGGGAGACCATCATCGGAGTACCGATGAACTCGGCGCGCGTGATCTGCTGGTTCTCGGTGAATATGTCCATCACGTCGGAGGTGATCTGGTTGCCCTGGTTCCACAGCACGGGATTGATGTAGAGGTGGATCGTCGAATCGGTGCTGATAGCCGTCATCGAGTCGCATACGGCCTGGAAATCGGAACGGAAAATGCGCACATTGCGGAAACCCTTCATCAGGCGGTAAACCGAGTCGGCGGAGTCGGTGAGCGAATCGACCGAGTCGGCCGGAATCCGCATCGCCAGCGAGTCGGCGGCCAGCGAATCGGCCATCTGCAACAGCAGCGAATCCATCTCCCGGTCGTTGCGGGCGATCAGCGAGTCGATCTCGCGCAGGGCCGTGGAATCGACCGGAATCACCTTGCCTTTGCGGGCGGCGCGGGCCTGACGGGCGCGGAGTTTCGACTCGGCCTTGAGTTTGCGCGCAGCGAGGCGCCGCTCCTCCCGCTCCTTCTGGGCCAGCAGTTTGGCCGTCGTCTTATCCTGGCGTTTTTTGGCGATCTCCTCCAGTTTTTCCTTCCTGGCCTTGGCGGCAGCGGCTTTTTGGGCCGCCTTCAACTTGGCGGCCTGCTCCTTGAGGTAGGCTTTCCGGGCATCGCCGACCAGCGTGTCGAGCGGATCGACGGCCGGAACGGCCAGCGAATCCGGGACGGAAACGCCCAGCAGCGAATCGGGAACCTCCCGCCGGGCCAGCGAATCCGGCCCTGCAGCGTCTTCCGGCGAACCGGGACCGACGGCCGGAACGCGGGGACTTCCGAGCGAATCCGCCGCAGGACGGCCTTCGGGAAACTCCCCGGCCGGGTGGTGCGGCGTCCCGAGAAGGGCGGAATCGGTTTTCAGACGCGCCAGCGAATCGGCTTTGGCCGCAGCGGCGGCCCGGCGCAGTGCGTTTTCATTGATCGTGAAGATGTACATCGAATCGGCGCGCATGAAAAGCGAGTCGCCCTGCGAAAGGTCGTAACTCACCACCGCGGGCCGGCGCGTGAGGAACGCATTTCCCGGCTCCTTCCAGTACTCGCCGTAGTCGCCGAAGGCGATCACCTTGTGTTCGGCGTCGTCCAGCTGCAAATCACGCCGCAGGATCACATGGTCCTCGGCGCGGTAGTAATGGAGGCTGTCGCTCCAGATCTCCTGCTTTTCGGTCAGGATATAGCCGTTGCGCGTCACGATGTAGAGCGTATCGGCCTTGTCGTAGGAACCGCGGTCGGCATAGAGGTAGTCGCCGTCCTTGTTCCAGATGTTGGTGCGGTCGAAGAAAAAGGCGTTGTCGGTAGCCATGTTGTAAACCACCGAATCGCCCTTGAGTTCGTATTCGTCGTTGCGCATTTCGACGCGGTCGACGGCGATCAGCTCCTTCGTGTCGGCATAGTAGTAGCCGCGGACCGATTCGAGCAGGTTCTCGCGGTTGAGCATCACCCCGCCGTCGGCGAATTCGCCGATGTTCTTCTTCGTGTTGAACAGGAATTTATAGGTGTAGAGCGTGGCGTCGCCGTCGACGACCTTGACGATGTCGGAGTAGACCCGCGCCTCGTTCAGCTCGCCGTCGTACTCGGCCCGGTCACCGTAAATGTAGGTCGTATTCTTGTTGATGAGCACGTTGCCGAAGAACTCGATGCGCATGTCCGAGTAACGCACGGCCGAGTCGCACGTGATGACGGCGCCGTTGTGCTGTGCGGCGAAGTTCCCCACCAGGAAAACCACCGAATCGCCCGGGGCGATGGGGCCCATCAGGTCCGACTTGAGGTCGATGAGCTTTTTCTCGCCCTCCGGCGCCTGCATGCCGCTGCGCGCCGCGACCACGGCGGCGGCCAGCACCACTACGGCTATGGACAAGAGCCTGCGCACGGCCTATTTCACCCAGTGTTTGTTCTCGAACTCCCCGTTGCGGAATTCGGGCGAGATGTAGACGTACATGCCGTCGATCTTCTTCGAAAGCCACTCCTTGAAAACCCGCTCCTGCTTGTCCTGCAAGGCCATCTCTTCGAGCCGCAGGTAGTCCTCGTTGAGCGAAGCCGTATGCGTGGGGATCACCTCGACCAACTTGACGATCTTGGCCATCTGGTTGCCGAGCATGTCTTCGGTGAGGTAGGCCTCCGAAATCTCGCCGGGTTTGAGCCGGTTCAGGGCGTTGTAGTCGTCGAGGCTCTTGAAGCGGCCGAAGTCCTCCTTGAGGAATTTCGTGACGGTCAGCTTGGCGTCGAAGGCGTTGAAACGCTCCAGGATGTCGTGGTTCGAGACGATGCCGCCGTTCATCTTCGACTGCGCGTCGTCCGAATAGAGCAGCGCGGCCCTCTCGAAGGTGATCGAATCCTTGCGGATCACCTTCACCAGACTGTCGAGCGTATTGAGCGAACCGCCCAGCTCCTCGGTCGTGTAGACCGGACGCAGCAGGATGTGGCGGAAATGATAGAGCCGGCCGCGCTTGTCCAGAAGCTGGATGATGTGGAAGCCGAACTGCGACTCGACCACCTCGGAAATCTGGCCGGGGCGCATCTTCTCCAGCGCCGCGCCGAATGCGGGGTCGAGCTGTTCGAGCGTCGAGGGGTCCATCTCGCCGCCGCGCATCATCGTGCCGGGGTCCTGCGAATACATGCGGGCGAGGTTTTCGAACTTGGCCTTGCCCGTGATCACGCGTTCGCGCATGTCGATCAGCCGTTCGCGCGTACGCTGCTTGGCGGCGGTCATCGACTTGGGAAACTTGGTGATCTGCGCATAGACATACTGGTCGGCGACGAGCGGCAGGCTGTCCTTCGAGATCGACTTGTAGAAACGCTCCACCTCGCCCGGAATCACCGACACCTTGTCGACCACCTCGGTCTGCATGGAGTTGGCATAGGCCTGCTCCTCGTAACGCTGGCGCATGATCTCGCGGATGTTGAAGATCGGCATGTGGTGCTTGGCTTCGAGCTGGGGGATCGAGCCTTCGGCCTCGACCATCTGCTGCACCTGCTCCTCGACGCGCGCCATGATGTCGGCGTCGTTGACCTTCACCGAGTCGATCTGGGCCTGGTTGTAGAGCAGCTTCTGGGTCATCAGCGCTTCGAGCGCCTCGTTCATCGGGTCGCGGTCGGAAGTGTAACCCTCCTGACGGCGCTGTTCCGTCAGCTGGCGCGCATAGTCGTCCACCTCGGAGTAGAGGATCGACGATCCGCCCACCACGGCCACCACCTTGTCGAGCATCACCTGTCGTTTCTGCGCAAGGGCGCCTGCGAACAACAGGGCGAGCGCCGCGGCCATCATAGCTTTTTTCAACATCTTGGTTTCGTTTATCGTTTTATTTTTATTCGTCTTTCTTCGGTTTCTCGTCGGCGAAAATCTTCACCTCGCCCATCTCCGCGGCCCGGGCGCAAAGCTCCTCCTCGTGCGCGCGGATGATCTCGCCCTTGCGCTGGTTGAACAGGATGCGGCGAATCGTTCCGCGCAGCCGTTCGAGCGGAATCGGCTCGCCCTCGCGCAGCACCGCATCAATCTGGAAATAATAGTGCGCATGGCTGTCGCGCATCTCCTGCACGGCAGCAGTCGCCAGCACCGAATCATAGCTCTGCGAACGCAGCGTCGGGAGGTAGCTCAAGAACTCCGGGAAATCAATCCACTGGTCGCGGAAATCGTCCACCGTGAAATCGTTCTTCTCGCAGATGTCCCTGAAATCCTGCTGCTGCGCCTCCGACCTGGCCCCCATCAGCGTCTTGAGCTTCGCGGCCTGCCGGTACCCCTCGCCGAAACGGACGATGCGCCCCTTGACGATCGTGCGGTCGAGTTTGAAATCGGCCTTGTGAGCGTTGTAGTAGGCCGCAATCTCGTCGGCGGTGAACACCGTGTCGATCGAACGGTCGACGTAATGCTGGTCCAGCTGGCGGATCAGCAGCGCCTGGCGGTACTCCTCCACCATCTTGTCGATGTCGCCCGCCGAAGAGGAAAAGAGCGTCTCCGCCTCCTGGAGCTTGAGCTGCTTGAGCACCCAACGGTCGATGTAAACCTTCATAAAGGCCGCGCTGTCGTCGCCCGAAAGTCCCTGCGGGACCACCGACCGCACGTCGCCCAGCCGCAGGTCCTTGCCGCCAGCCCGCGCAATGGTCGTGTCGCCGGCAAAATAACGCGGCAGCTCCCGGCAACCCGCCAGCAGCAGCACACCCGCCGCGACCGCTATTTTCGCTCGCAAATTCATATTCCGAAGGGCAAAGATACGTTTTTTACTTGTAAGTAACGCAGTGCGGAGCCGGATTATTACGCCGCAGACGGATTTTTCTCCGCCTCCTTCATGCGCCGCAGCGTGCGCAGCATCATATAGCCCGACACGGCGGAGAGCGCCAGCGCCGCGATGTAAATCAGCACGTAAAGCGTCCGGCTGCCCACCAGGTCGATCAGCAGCGCATTGCCGTGCCCGGTGGCCAGCGCCAGATAGGCCACGGCGTTGTTCAGCGCATGGAGGATCATCACCGACCACAGCGAATCGGTCGCCAGGTAAACGTAGCCGAGCACCAGGCCGATGACCGTGGCGTTGATCACCTGCACGGGCTGGCCGTGGAGCACGCCGAAGAAGAGCGACGAGACGAGCCATGCGGTCGTCACGCCGAACTTGCCGCGCAGCGACCCCAGCACGACGCCGCGGCAGATCAGCTCCTCGAAGATCGGAGCGAAGATCACCAGCGAGAGGATGGTCCAGAATCCGCGGCCCACTTCGAGCGACAGTTCGGGCATCAGCCGCAGCAGCGGTTCGAGCACCACGCCGACGGCGAACATCAGCACGAAGGCCCACAGCAACAGCGCGGGATTCAGCCCCCGGGCCGAGAAACGCGCCCACGGACCGCTGCCGCCGCGCGCGCGGCGGTAGCAGAGGATGCCGGCAAGCGTGATCGACATCGAGCAGAAATAGAGCGCCGCCATCACCTTGCCCAGCGCAGCCGGCTCCAGCGATTTGAAATCAAGCCCGTGCCCGGCGAAAAGCAGGAAGACCATCGCTGCGGTCCCCACGACGATCTGCGCCCCGAAGGCGATACCCAGCATGGCGAACAGGTCGCCCACGGTCGGGAATTTCCGGCGGCCCGGACGCAGCTCCGCCGCCGGGACTGCGGCCGGCTGTCCCGAAGCTGCGGACTCCGCCGCGGAAGCCGGCGATTTTTTTTCTTCCATAGTATCGTATAGCTATCAATTCATTCCGACCGTAAAGATAAGCATTTTTCCGCTACGGTTATGGATTTCCATTTAATTTCACTAAATTTGCCTGCTTATAAACCGAATTCAAACATGGCAAAGGTAATCGCATTGGCCAATCAGAAAGGCGGCGTGGGCAAGACCACGACAGCTATCAATTTAGCGGCTTCGCTGGCCCTGCTGGGCAAGAAAGTCCTGTTGCTGGACGCCGATCCGCAGGCGAACGCCACCTCGGGGCTGGGCTTCGACATCAACCTCGAAGGCATCTACGAGTGCATCGCCGGACAGAAACAGGCTGACGAAGTGCTTCTCCAAAGTCCCGACGTGAAAAACCTCTGGGTGCTGCCCTCGTCGATCGACCTGGTGGCCGCCGACACCGAACTGCCGAAGATGGAAAACGCCCACCACGTGATGAAACGCATCGTCGACTCGGTGCGCGGAAAGTTCGACTACATCTTCATCGACTGCTCGCCGTCGCTGGGCTACACCACGGTCAACATCCTCACGGCCGCCGACACGGTGCTGATCCCCGTGCAGTGCGAATACCTCGCCCTGGAAGGGCTTTCCAAACTGCTCAACACCATCCGCAAGGTCAAGGGCGGACTGAACCCCGGCCTCGACATCGAGGGCTTCCTGCTGACGATGTACATGCGCAACCGCCTGAACAACCAGGTGGTGAGCGAGGTCCGCGAGCACTTCGGCCCCCTGGCCTACGACACAATAATCCAGCGCAATATCCGTTTGGGAGAAGCGCCCTCGCACGGAAAACCCGTGATGCTCTACGACGCCGGGGCCGTCGGCTCGGAAAACTACCTGGCCCTGGCCCGGGAATTTCTGAAACGCAACCGCAAACGCAGCAAATAAACGAATACCGATATGAAACAGAAGGGATTAGGACGCGGACTCGACGCCATTTTCGGCAGCGATCCCGTGGATGCCAAGCTCAAACCGATGAGTCAGATGGCAGAAATCGAAATCGCCGACATCATACCCAACCCCACGCAGCCGCGCACGCAGTTCGACGAGGAGGCTCTGGACGAACTGGCCGACTCGATCCGCCAGCTGGGCGTCATCCAGCCCGTGACGGTGAAAAAGGGCGACGGAGGCAAATACGTCATCATCAGCGGCGAACGCCGCTGGCGGGCCGCGCAGCGGGCCGACCTGAAGACCCTCCCGGCCTATATCCGCGAGGTGGACGACGAGAACCTGCACGCCATGGCCCTCGTGGAGAACATCCAGCGACAGGACCTCAACGCCATCGAAATCGCGCTGGGCATGCAGCGCCTGATCGACGAGTGCAACCTCACGCAGGACGCCCTGTCGGAGAAGGTGGGCAAGAAGCGTTCGTCGGTGTCGAACTACCTGCGCCTGCTGAAACTCCCCGACGAGGTGCAGCTCGCCCTCAAGGAGGGGCTGATCTCGATGGGACACGCCAAAGCCATCGCCGGGGCGCCCGCCGACCAGCAGCTGCGCGTGCTGAAAAGGTGCATCAAGAAAGGCCTCTCGGTCCGCCAGGTCGAGGAGCTGGTCCGCTCTCTCTCCGAAGCCCCGGGCAAAGAGGCACAGAATGTGGAGGACGAAGAGTATCCCGAAAGCTACCTGAAACTGGTCGAGCAGCTCGAAAAGTTCTTTTCGCAGGAAATTTCGATCAAACGCGCGAAAAACGGCGGCGGCAAAATCGTCATCGGCTTCACGGACGACAGGGACATCGAACAGTTCATCGAACGTTTCGCTAAACGCTCCTAATTAATATATGGTGACAATCCGGTTCAGACTCCTGCTCCTGGTCGCAGCCCTTTCGCTGGGACTGCCCGCCGGGGCGCAGCTCCACCGCGGCGCACGCACGGTCGTCCGCGGCGGACTGCTCGAAAAACCGGATTCGCTCAAGGGCCGGCGCGATTCGCTGCGCCTGGCGGGCCTCGTACGGC
>ULTY01006018.1_pt1 | contig 13421 bp, 12 predicted proteins | sample 1958021 | NCBI WGS metagenome assembly ULTY01 (sample SAMEA4835746, study PRJEB28245) | human gut metagenome | biome: gut microbiome; material: fecal sample | place: Denmark | collected 2008 | reverse complement strand
ATGCTGCGGATTGCTTGAATGGGGATGTGCCTTGGCATGGCGGCTCTTGGGAAGTAAAATATGAATATACCCAATCCGCCGGCTATAATTTGCATCAAAGTCTGCGATGGTGGACGGAATATTCCTATCTTTAATTCGTTTCTCTAAATGAAAAAGCAACGGCCGCCTGTTTTTAGGCCGCTGCATAATAAAATACGTTTCTAACTGCTCTGCTTTTAGGAGGCGGCATATGAAAAGACTGGGGATTATCATGTTAGCTGCATGGATATCGGCTGCTTTGTTGGCGGGCTGCGAAAAACACGTCGCAGATGCGCCGGACTTTCCTTTGGAGAAACAGGCGATTGAAGAAGCATTGGAAACCATGGGGCTCCAATATACAGTGGAGGAAGATAGCAAGCTAAGGGAAATGTTGCCGGGATTTACCTCCTTCAATCTATATAGCGAAGAGGGAAATTCCTTTATCGCCGGTATAAAAAGCGGCGAAAAAGACGGGGAGAAGATGTTGTCGCTGGTATTGCTAACCACGGGGGAAACGGCCGTGCCGGTAGAGGACGGCAGGAATATGGTGGTTTTGGCGACCCGGTTATATGGGGGCTTTGAAGAAGAAACGTGCGTATACGACCAGTTTCAAAAAGAATTTCCAACGGACAATACCCAACGCCAGCATGAGATCCAGGTAAAGAACACAACGCAGATTAAGGAGGAGATGGCTTGGGAAGCAACCATTGCGGGAGTCGAATGCCAGATAAAAGTAAAGCGGCCCAATATAGATGAGCCGCTGGAATATATAAATGCCATAGCCTTTGCAACGAATTGGGAAACCTTCTTCTGATCCGGCCCTTAATTTCACCTATGTTTATACCATCGATGCAAAAACAGGTGAAATCCTTACCATTGAAACCCTTTCCGGGGCGTAATACAAGCATAGTAGTTGATTGAAAAGATGGGTACGAAAGCAAATAAAATATGGTTCCTTGCCGTGACGGTGTTGATCCTGTTTGGCCTGGCAGGTTGCTTTGCGGCGCAACTTAGCCAGGGGCGGCAGCAAGGCTGCGATGTTAAAATCTGGAACGAGTATCAATACTTCGCCATTCGCCCTGTGGAAGATACAGCGTTGATTCCTGCCGGGCAAAAACAAGAGGACATAACCTTTATGCTGGAAACCACCAATTTTGCCTCTTCCACCATAGAGAACGCTGAGGATTCGATTTGCGTCACGGTAACAACGGCGGATGGCGAAACCATACAATACCCCCTGCGCCTGACCATGCTCATGTTCCATGGGGTTGACCCAGAGGAGTTATCCTGACCATACGGCGCAAGTATCCTTGCCTTATCCCAGAATTGGCCGGAGGTACCAAGAGGACGAGCCAAACGCTGTGGCCCGTTTCGCTATACGCTTATTACTGATTTGTAGCCGATAATAATAAGAGGAATCGGATGGAAATCCCAGGGCAGGCTCCCTGGTACACGAATGCAATCACAATAACAGGAACGTCTTCAAGCAATGTTGTCTATGTGGATGGCTCATATACTTGGACGCTGTCACAGGTGGTGTATTAACATGAAAAAAGGCGCTTTAATATTTTGCCTAACATTGGCACTCTCAATGATTCTGTTTTGCATGACAGCATGTCAGCATGACACGGCAGATACCCCTGATGTTCTTTCTCCCGCCATAATGATAGATGGCGTTGTATATTACTCGCTTGGAAAAGAATTGGATACCGCTCCGCTAGAAAAGTCATATTCTGGTCATGTAACATCTGTTGTTAGTGAAAAAGACCTTCCGACCCAAAACGGAGAGGCAAATCTTACGTAAGAGAGATGTAGGTGTTTTTCGATATAACTTTAAATTGTCTCTCGATATAGCATCCTAAATTTATAAATAACTTGCAAATTGAGGTTTAATGTAAATGAAGCTAACATCTTTCTTTATTTTTCCCTGTTTAATTCTATGTATATTCATTTCCTCAGCCTGCCAACCAACCCCAGAATCGCCCATCGTAATTGAAAAAGGGGATCTGAGCGAACACATCGAAAAACAGGCGGAATCTGAAATAGATACGAGTCTCCCCGGCGAGGCCCGGCTGCAATTTGAAAAAACCTACGATTCCGGCAATTCGGTTTTTATAGACGCCCCCATCCTGCACCCTGCATCCAGACAGGCGCCGGTGGTCTCGGTGCAGGCGAAGCCGTTTGCAAACGGGGATGGGCTGGAACAAATGGTGCGGGCCTTCTATCCCAACGCCACCGTATATGAGCATACTATGCTGACAAAAACGGATATTGAAAAGGAGATTATTTTCTACAAAGAGCTGCTGTTTCGGGAAGAAAACGGTTTAGACCCAGTGACGGGAGAGCCTGTTGCCCCAGGGGATGAAGGGCCGGCCATGGAATTATCCGGCGACTCTGAGGCATCCACCCGCGACCGGCTGCAAGCGACCATAGAAAAATATGAGGCGGAATATGAAATTGCGCCTGTGGACAGCGACCTGCCCCAGACGGATTATGTTTTGAAGGATGTAGGCAGCTCCGATCAACTGAACCTGCGGGTTGTAGACGGCAGCGTCATTGCCGCCATCGACTTTGTGAATTGGGAGGTAGGGTCGAATTTCTATATAAGCCTTTCGGAATACGACCAAAGCGTCCCCCAGTTTACGGCAACCTACCAGCTGCCCCAGGCACTGGATGAAAATCGGACCCAGGAGCTGACAATGGTGCAGCAGCGCTTGGAGAGCATAGGCATCGATTATATGACGCCTGCCTCGGCCAACTTGGGAGAAAGCTGCAATGCCTACTATTTTGTCCGGGAAGTCAACGGCTTTCCCGAAACCTATGTAAAGACCTATTTCGGAACCCAGGCGACAGGTACGGACGGGTACCCGGTTATGAACCTATGGACCCAAGAATATGTGGAGGCGGTGGTGCAAGCCGGGAAGCTGGTCAGCCTGAAATGGCAGAACCCCTCGGAGATCGTCCAAATAGACAACGAGAACGCAAAGCTCCTCCCCTGGGATACTATAGAGCAGCGATGTAAAGAGCAACTGGACCGTATGCTTACCCCCGTCTCCTTTTCCGCTACCGGGGAGCCCAATGCCATCCATATCAACCGCGTTGAATTGGGCCTGACCAAGCTCCTTATGCCCAACAGCGAATCCTACAAATTGATCCCCACCTGGAGTTTTCTAGGCTATGATGAAGCCGCTACTTCCCGGGCCGACGATGCGGGGGCTGCGATCTGCTTCGTTACCATCAACGCCCTGGACGGCAGCATTGTGGATCGGGGGAACATGTATTGAGCCCGATCCCGGCAAAGGAGAAACGCCCCATCCACGCTCCCCGGCCAAGCTCAGCCAAACCCTAACATTTTTACACTTTTGTAACAAATTCCCATGCAAAATATGCAACAATAAAAGAAACGGCAAAAGGGGGAGCGCCCATGAAACGGATCGTTGCAGGGATGCTGGGCTTGCTGTTGTGCGCAGGGGGCGCTGGTTGCCAGCCCACCCCCGCCGCCGAGCCTGTGCCATACCAGGGCCATGACCCGGTGGACAATGCGCCGTCCACAGAGGCATCTGAAAAAATCGATGCGCCGCCCCGGGTGGAAAACAGCTTTATAGATGCGGCCACCGGCCTTACGGTAATCTTTGACTGTGAAGTGAAGACGCCGGAAGTATCCGGCTATTCCATCCTGGTGGCGAAGGCGGTGCAGCTTTCTCCTGCGGACTTCGCCGCCGCCATAGAAGCCCTGTGCCCCGGAAGGCCGCTGCTGCAAGCGCCGGTGCGCACCCAGGCGGAATGGGGGGCGTACATCACCCGCTGCAAACAGAACCTAGGGGAAAGCGACCCTGCGTATATCCAATACTTGACGGAGCAAATGATGAACGCGCCGCAAGCCTATGAGCCCGTGCCCTTCCATCTGGAAGATATAGGCGCCGGGGAGGCTTTTGAAGCCTACTTCCCCGGCGAGGAGGGCGCATATGGCGTACTGAGCGGGACCATGGGCGGCAACAGTTTCTACTATTCCCGGGATCAGGAAGCGGGCTGCATCGGTGAAGACGATCTGGAGCCCGGTCTGGATGACGCGATGCTGGGGGATTACCAGGGAGATTTCCCCATCTCCGCCCAGGAGGCGCTGCCCTATGCCCGGGCGGCCCTTGCGGCCCTGGGGCAGGCGGACGCAGAGCAGGCCTATGTGGGCAAAATGTGCGCCTACGCCTATGGCGGGCTATACGCAAAGGGCTGGAAATTCGTATTCACCCACGGGGCCAACGGCCTGCCCAGCCTATATGCCTCTGAAACGGTCACCTTCGGCGGCGACGGGCTTCCCCTGCCTACCCTATGTTCTCCCTGGGGGCAGGAGCTGATACTCATCTTCGTGGATGCCCAGGGGGTGCTTATGGTGAACGCCGTCAATATGATAGACCCCGGGGAAACGATCGTAGAGAATGTGGAGCTGTTGGAGTTTTCACAACTTTTAGAAGGCATCCGGCAGCATCTTGTGCGAACGTTCTTCTATTTGCCGGAGCGGGTGGAGCAGGCCGCGATCGAGGTGACCGGCATGGAGCTGTGCGCCGCCACGGTCACGGCAAAGAACGACCCGGAAGCGGGCCGGATGATCCCGGCATGGAAGGTATCTTTCCAAACCATGGAGGGCTCCCAGACTATACTCAATACCCATAGCCGGTATTTCAGCGCCATAGACGGCAGCTATATCGAGCCGCGGATCACGTCGGCATATTTGGGGTGACATAGAACCGCCCCACGACAGCCGAATGCTTTTAATTGGATATGTTTATTTTTAGTTTCGCCTGATGGATTGCCGGATAGAAGCAAAAAGTAACAATAAAAATTCCCTAACCCTGGGAGAAAGATATGAAAAAATGCCTACTTGCCCTCCTAATCATCAGTTTTTCGCTTAGCGCTGGCTGCCAGCCCACCCCAAAGTCGGATGTCGTCGTCTACAAAGGACATAATGCTTCAAGCATGACCCCAAATGAACCAGGCAACCATTACCAGGCCCCCGCCCATGTGGCGGAGGAAGTGAACCTGTACGGTCTGCGCGTAGAGGTGGATGCTCCAGTACAAGTGCCGAACCTTCCCGGCTACGGAGTAACGGAGGTGAAAAAGCAGGCATTTTCCGCCGACTATCTGTCCTTTTTGGTGCATTATTTTGTCCCCGATGCGCAACTGTATGCAGAAGCGGTTTTGGACAAGCGGCAGATCGCGGAGCGGCTCCTGGCGCTAGAGCAGGTGGAGGTACAGGAAGGGCAAAATAAAGCCTTCATTCTCGAAGCCTATCGGGAAGCCCTTAAAACCGCGCCGGAACCAGCGGACGTGCAGGCCCTGCGCCAACCCTTTTCCATCGAGGATGCACCGGAAGGGGAATCCTGTTGGGCGTTTTCACCCAACGACCGCTATGACACATATTATTGGTTCTCCATGGAGCGGGGAGGCAATCAATTTTTATACTACCGAGACCATTCCGCAAATATCATCTGCGAATCCCATCTTGACGAAACGAGTCCGCAGCAAAAGGATTTTGAAGGGGCTTTTCCCATCTCCTATGAGGGAGGATTGGCGGTAGCTCAGCAGACGGTGGATGCCTTAGGCTTGCGGGATATGGGCTGTTCCTTTGGGGAAAAAGCCTGCGTTTATAAGGACGGGTTTATCCTGAAAAGCAAAGGCTGGCAGTATGTATTTACCAAGGAGAGCCAAGGCTTGCTCAGCTATTATATCGGCGGCGGAGGGATCTGGAATAACCAGACGCCAAAGTTCGCCTCGCCCTGGGGGGAAGAGTGCCTGTTGATCACGGTGGATAGGGATGGGGTATTGGGCTTCGATTGGCGAAGGGCAACCATACAAACCGCCGTCCTGGAGGATGACGTGGCCCTGCTTCCCTTTGAGCAGATATTGGAGCGGGCGCAGCAACAGCTTGCATTCCGGCACGCGCCCAAAGAAGATACGGCGGATGAAAAGTATGTCCACGTATATGAAATACGCCTTGCGAGCGTAATGGTCAACGTGCCGAATGAAACGGAGGTGGCCCAGTTTATCCCCGCGTGGGACTTCCTGTACGAGCTGCGCAGCATAGAAAACGGCGCAGAATACGGTATCCCATACGTCCTGTGCCTGGACGCCACGGACGGCAGCTATATCGAACCCAGAGTGATGATCGACCCCAGCGTAATGCCTGCCGCTTCATAGCGGCAGGCAGGGGGCACTCCTAGATAGATATGCATCATTGCCGCTGCAAAGGAGGTTCCCATGCCCCACACCCTCTGCGCCAGCCTTAAGCAAGCCCTCCAAGGCCGGGGATTTTTCCTGGCCTTCCTTGGCGCGGCCCTGGTGGTGCTGCTGGCGGCGTTTGAGGGGGTTCTCGGCGCGTTCCGCTCGGAGCAGCTGCTGGCATATGGGTATCACCATACCCTGGTTCTGTCCGCCCTATCCAGCGAGGGCATGGCCCTGGCCCTGCCCATCCTCTGCGCCCTGCCCTATACCGCCGCCTTCCTGGATGATGTGAAAAGCGGCTTCATCAAGGCATACCTGCCCCGCACCACGGTTGCAGGATATATCACCAGCCGGGCCCTGGCCTGCGCCGTATCCGGCGGCCTGGCCCTTTCGCTGGGCATCCTGGCCGCATACGGCCTTGCCGCCCTGCTGCTTTTGCCCCTGGAGGCCATGCGGGATTACCTGCTGGAGCCCCCCGGGTACTTTCGCCAGCTTTTGGAAACGCTCCTCATGTTCTTCGCCTCCGGGGCCTTCTGGGCGCTGGTGGGCCTCACCTTCGCCACCCTCACCAACAGCCGGTATATGGCCTACGCCTCCCCCTTCGTCCTCTTTTACCTGCTGGTGATCCTGTATGAACGCTACTTCGATAAGCTGTATGTCCTCTATCCCCGGGAATGGTTAGAGCCCTCGGACCGCTGGGTCTTCGGCCGGATCGGGGTGGCGGTGCTGCTGCTGGAATTGAGCGCCCTCATGGCCCTGCTCTTTGCCTGGGCGGCGAAAAGGAGGCTGCGCCAGATATGAAACGATTCCGTCAAGCCTGCATCGTGGCCCAAAGCCATTTTCGGGGCTGGGGCCGCAACCCCCGCATCTATCTCACCTTTGCCCTGGCCTTTGTGCTGTGCTTCCTCCTCTCGGATAAGGCCGTGAAGTTCGCCCAGGAATACGATACCACCATGCAGATCGTGGAGGCCTTTGTCTGGACCTTTGGTGACAGCAACTCCATCCTGCTATCCTCCTTGCTTCTTCTCTTGCTCTTCGCGGACATGCCCGGCCTCTCCCCCGGCACCCCCTTCTTCCTGTGCCGCATGGACCGGGCTACCTGGCTCCTGGGCCAGGCCATCTATGTGGCCCTGTCCACCTTCCTTTACCTGCTGTTCGTGCTAATTTCCACCGCCCTTGTGTGTATGCGCCAATCCTTTGTAGGAAACATGTGGTCCGAGACCGCAGCCATCCTGGGCTATTCCGGAGCAGGCCAGGCCGTGGCCCTGCCCGCCCTGGTCAAAACCCTGGAAATGAGCCGGCCCTACCAGTGCATGGCCGCCATCTTCCTGCTCATGCTCCTGTACGCCCTGCTGCTCGCCTTCGTCATGCTGACCTGCAACCTCCATAAGGGGCAGCTGGGCGGCGTGGCCGGGACAGTGGGGTTTTCCCTGTATGGGTTCTTGCTCAACCCCCAAACCATCAAGGCCATCTTCCAGCTGCCGGATGAGCTGATGTATAAGGCCAATGTGGCCGTGGGCTGGCTGTCCCCATTGAACCACGCTACCTACCACATGCACAACTTCGGCTACGACCTGCTGCCAAGGCTGTGGCAGACGTATCTTATATTCGCAATCCTCATCGCCCTGTGCTTTTACCTGTCTCTCAGAGGGGTGCGAAACTATAACTTCAACTTTACGGGAACGGAGGGCTGAGGCAGTGCGCAGCCAATGGACGATCCGGCAAGGGGTAGGCCCCCAAGTACAACACGACCAGCGTCAAGCAAGAGGAGATATGCAGGATACGAATATCGCCATCCGGGTGGAGAACCTATCCAAGGATTTCGGGACGGAACGGGTGCTCCATAACGTGACCCGGGACTTTGAACGTGGGAAGATCCACGGCATCGTGGGGAACAACGGCAGCGGCAAAACCGTGCTCATGAAGTGCATCTGCGGGTTTCTCCTCCCCACCGAAGGGACAGTATTTGTCAACGGCCGGCAGGTCGGCAAGGATGTGGACTTTCCTCCGGACCTGGGACTGATCATCGAGACGCCGGGGTTTTTGCCCCAGTATAGCGGGATGAAGAACCTGGAGATACTGGCGGCCCTGAACAAAAAAATAGGGCTTTCGGAAATAGCTGATGCCATACGCCGCGTCGGGCTTGATCCGATGCTGAAAAAGCCCGTGGGAAAATATTCGCTTGGTATGCGGCAAAGGCTGGGTATCGCCCAGGCCATCATGGAGGATCCCAGCCTGCTGATTCTGGATGAACCCTTGAACGGCCTGGACAAGCACGGGGTACGGGAAATGCGGGCGCTGATCAAGGGCCTACAGGCGGCGGGCAAGACCATCCTGCTGGCCAGCCACAACCAGGGGGATATCGACGCCCTGTGCGACACGGTATGCGAAATGGACGCCGGGGTCATGACTGCCATAAGGGGGTATGAAGGATGAAGAAAAGGATCGTCGGGTTTGTTGTGTTTCTAACCTTACTGCTGGGCTTCGCCCATGTTGCCCTGGCGGCGGAGGGCAGCGCCCTGTATATCCATACGGGCTGCGCCATCGAGGGCCAGACCTACGGCAAAGGCTATGTGCCCACGGTAAGCAACAACACCGCCCATATCGTCCTGCCCCTTACCACCGGCCAGGCGGGCCTTTCGCCTTTGCGGGTCACCCCGGTATTCGACGCCGGGGTGGACAGCCCCTTTTCCTATGGAAATTACGAATTCAACGTAAGCTGGGATCCGGATAAGGGGATCTTCCCCGTGACCTTGGACCTGCCTCTCAAGGCGGACCGGAAGAACGGCGTTTACCCGGTGGAATTCCGCTGCGCCTATACGGACGCCGGCGGCGCGGCCTATACCCAGACCTTCACCGTCCAGGTGACCATCTCCGATGGCCAGGACCCCAACTGGGCGGAACCGACCCCCACGCCCCCGCCGGTGGCGGGCCAGCTGACCATCGACAGCCATACCCTGTATCCCGGCATGGCCCTCACCTATGCTGAGGGGTATGTGCCCACCATCCTCAACGGCCGGGTATACATCGTGCTGCCCCTATTGGGCCAGACCTACGATAACCGGGTGACCGTCACGGCCGATCTGGGGGAATTGCAGAACAGCCCCTTTGTTTACGGGAATTACAGCCAGACCGTCACGGGGTATGGGAAATACGTCTTTGGCCTGGAGATCCCCCTTCTGATGGAGCGGTACAGCGGCACCTATCCGGTGGAGCTGCGGGCGGACTATTTGGACGTGACGGGCAAGCAGGCCAGCCAGACCTTCACCGTGTATGTGACTACCGATGGCAAGACCCCGCCCGACCCCAACGAGGCGCCCCGGCAGGAGGTGGAAAAGCCGGAGCTGTTCATATCGGCCTGCAAGGTGGAGCCGGAGACGGTGGGCGGCGAGGAGGCGTTTTCCGTTGCGGTTACCATAGACAACATCGGGGCGATCCGGGCCCGGTCGGTACGGCTGAGCTACGGCAGCGAGGCGGCGGGGATCGTGCCGGCGGAGACCAACAACGCCCTGCACCTCCCCAACATCGCCAGCGAGGACAGGGCAGAGGTGACCTTCCGGATGAAGACAACCAAGGATGTGCTGGCGGGGCAGCAGCCCTTTTACATCACCCTGGACTATGTGGATCTATATGGGGGCGTTTATACCAATACCCGAACCTTCCTCATTCAGGTGACCCAGCCCGCCGTGATGGGCTATGACCCGGTGAGCCTGCCCAAGGAGATCGCCGCAGGGGAGACGGTATCCCTGCCGGCCAACGTATTCAACCTGGGGAAAAGCACCCTCCGGAACGTGACGGTGACCCTCACCGGGGCAGGACTGTTTCCCACCAGCAGCGTATTCCTGGGGGACATCCCTCCGGGAGAGGCGGGCTATGGGGAAATGAAGGTATTCATTGGGATGCTATCCATGACGGAGGGCTACACGGAAAGCTACGGCCCCACCACCGGCACCTATACGGTCGCGTACCAGGACGACCAGGGGGTCGACCACGCGGAGGAGACCCAGGTCTCCACCGAGATCAAGCAGCCGGTAATCGAGGGGGAAAAGACCGAGGCGGAAAAGGAAGCGGAGGCGGAAGCCAAGCGGGCCGCCAGCCAATGGTGGATCAGCGTGCTGGTGGCCTTCGCGGCCATCTCCATAATCGTGGCGGTGATCGTGGTGAATAAGTTCGCAAGGATGATGCGGATGAAGTAACGAACGAGGCTGAACAATCGCAGGTATTCATCCCGAATTTTTTTCGAATTCAAATACATGAATTTGTAATGGGTAAAGCACTTCCGTTAAAGAAAGGGGAGGTCTAATGCGTAAGATAAAGCAAACTCTTGCTTTCGTGTTGATTCTGATATTTGTATTTTCCATGTGCTCTTTAGCGTTAGCCTATAGCAGCAATACGGCAACATGGTCCTCTACTATTTGTACCAATCGATTTACAACGGATCAGTATATTGAAAAACATTTGTCCAATGCAACTTGGTCTACCATTAATGTTCAAGCAAATTCCGTAACGCATACGCCTGGTGGGGGCGATGATATTTCTTTCCGCCTTGTAACAAGTGATGGGGTGGCAATGTCGACAATCGTTTCATGGAAAGGCGGTCTGCCCCCCATTCCTTTTCAGGACATGAATTATCCTACTACAAATAAAGTACATGTTCAAGTTATCAATCCATTAAGCGGCACTAACATGGCGTCCACAGGTCAATTTAGCGGGTTCTACTATTAAAACTTAACTTTAGGAGGCCGCATTTGCGGCCTCCTTATCCAGGGAGGTAACCATGCGATTTTTATCTATTCTTATCGCCTTTTTTTGTGTAATAGGGATCATGTCTGGTTGTCAGCCCACGCCCGAGGAAAACATCGTAATACAACCCCTAGATGCGGAGGAAATTCCTACATCTGAGCCGGAAGTCAGCGTATCCTATCAGGTCGTGGATCGATGGGTAGAAACATTTAAACCCTATGATTTTATTACATGCTCCATTGATACAGCCGTAGAAATGCCGGATACGAATACCTACCCCACGATTCTAGTTCAATCGGCACAGTTAAACCTTGCGGATTTCCAGACATTTGAACATGTTCTTGCCCCAGAAGCCACCGGGGTTCGGATCGATACGCCCACAAAGGAAGAGTTGATGACCCAGTTAGCTAATGTACAAAAGGGCATGGTTCAATATGACCCCCAGGGGAAGCCTTACTGGACCTCCTATAAAGGACAGGAAGAGGATATACAAAGGCTTAAGGAGGAAATTGACGCCGCGCTTCCCGAAACGTATGACGACCCCGCTCAGATGGAATTTATTTGGCCTGGCGCCTACTGTTATCAAATGCCGGACGGCAGTAAATGCCGCATACGCGGCAGTGATGAATCTATCAACTATTCCAACCATGGCGGCATGATTCAGACGGAATCCATCGTAATGAGTGGCGGGTATCCTGGTGAGCCGGAGGGTACTACCTTGCAAAATGTACAGCTTTCACAGGAAGCCGCCGTTTCCATTGCCAACGAAACGCTACAGGAGCTGAATATAACGAACCTGGGCCTTGCGGAGATAGAAAAAGCAAGAATCATTATGAATTATACATACGAAGTGATTTCAGAGGGCTGGTACCTAATTTTTACACGGAATGATGGAAATCGCTTCCCCACATATTATGGGAAATATTATACGAATCTACTGTCCTTCGATACGGAACGATTCTCCGCACCTCTAATGAACGAGCAACTCCGCCTGTTTGTGGATGAAACCGGTATTCGAGAATTGAGCTGGTTAAATCCTTTGGAAATTGTGTCCATTCCTGCGGAAAACAGTATATTGATGCCATTTGCACAAGTTCAGGAGCGGGTAAAGCAAGCTTTGAAAATTGGCCTTGCATGGATCAACGAGGACGAGCAGAATTCCGATTGGGCGGAAAAATTTACCATTCATTCCATGAAGCTATCCAATTCCATTGTGCCAGTCTTGGACCATACAGAGCAGGGGTTGATCGTCCCTACCTGGGTGATTGAATATAGCAATGAATTTTTTCTGGAAAAAGGAAGCGCAAATTCTGTTTTGTGCATTAATGCCATAGACGGTTCGTTTGTTGATCCAAATTATGCCTACTTCGCAGAATAAACTACTGGAAAAGCTATGCTCGCTGGGGAACGACTGCGACTAGGGGAAAAGCATGGCAATAGTCCGGGTGCAGAATCAACCAATGATGATCCATAAGAAGATACCATTTGTGGTGGCGGTGATCGTGGTGAACAGGTTCGCAAGGATGATGCGGATGAAGTAAGCCGTATATGCTTGGCCGAAGAGAATGGGATCGGACATGCCGGAAAAAAGCCACTCGGGAGCAGGGGGAACCAAAAGCCCTGTAGCGGCCCGAAACCGCTTTGCGCCCATATGCTTCGCTGCGGGGCAAAGTCAACAGCCACGCTTTCTATTTTCAACACAGATCAGGGGGAGGTGCCATACAGATGCGGAAAAAAAAGACGGGTCTTATTCTTCTGTGCGCCATAGCGGCCGTGGGGCTTGGGCTTATGCTTTGGTTAAAGCCATTTCGAAAAGAAACGCCCCCATGGCACGCCCTGTTCCCCGCATGGATCGAATACGGCATTCCGCCAGAGCCTACCATGCTCGCCACCGCGCCAACGCTCAGCAACGATGCAGAATTGTTGCAGGAGATCATTGCCGCGGCAAAGGAAAGCGGGATAGCGGAGCCCCTTTCCTTCCAGGATATGTTATATTTGGAGGATCCTTCATACTATCACTACGCCGTAATTCAGGAAACCGCAGAAAACGGGAAAAGCTATGATATCCGCCTGTTCGCCTTTACCAACGAAGATGTAAGCAAAGTGTATCTGGCGTGGATATCCGCAACGGCCTATATCGGCACGGAGGAGCTTATCTTTCCCGCAACAGCCACCCCTGCGGAGGTAAAGCAATGCATGAACGACTACCTGTCGGGTTCGTAAAGCAGTAGGCGTGCGTTCCTGCTGGTCTTTCCGGCGCGGTCTATGGGTTCTGTACCGGCAGCCTTTGCGGCAGCGGTGATCGTGGTGAACAAGTTCGCAAGGATGATGAAAATCAAATAATAACTTCTGAGTAATCCATTGAGGCCTGCAAAAGGCTTCCTTCGCAAGCCCTTTTATCCTTTTGCCCTTTTAGCACCACACCAAAGTCATTTTCAGGATTT
>ULTY01003289.1_pt1 | contig 13435 bp, 16 predicted proteins | sample 1958021 | NCBI WGS metagenome assembly ULTY01 (sample SAMEA4835746, study PRJEB28245) | human gut metagenome | biome: gut microbiome; material: fecal sample | place: Denmark | collected 2008 | reverse complement strand
CGGCTCATCCGAAAGTGGCTTACGACAAAGATTTTTATCAGGCGATAAAAAAACTGGTGCCGCCGGAACACTATATGACCAATGTTCCGCAGGCAAAAAAAATCGGGCGCAGCGATTTGCGTACGGTCAATCCCGAGAAAAACAGCCTGTTGACTTCAACCGACGTGAAGGCTTTTATCGGGACGCTTGACGGAATCCGGGAATGGACCGGGGCCAATCGTTATCGGCTGTCGCGGGTGACGACAATGCTGTTAAGCTATGAGGCGAACCGGCCGGACAATATTTTGCTGGTTCCGGGGCTGAAGGACCTGGTTAACCCATGCCAACGGCTGGTGCAAAAGGCGACCATTATGGGACAGGAGCGGGAATTGGCGATGATTGCGGCCAAGCAGGGGTTTACGCTCAACGAATGGGCCTATACCTGTGACAAGACAATCAAAGCCTATCGGCTGTCAAAGATTTCGAGCGGAATGGCAATGGCTATCAGGGGGTATCAGTCCGGCCTGCATGATGACGACATTCGCAAGCTGAGCCCGCGTTCCCAGCAAAGCCGCTATTCCACGATGCAAGCGATTGTCGAAATGTATAAGGCTCCCCTCAACGATGTTCGCGAGGTTCGCAAAAACCGCACGGAATTGACCGAAAAATGGCGGAAATCTGATTTTAAGCTGGGGGATATTCCGATAAGCCGCCTTGACTAAGGTTTTAAAAACACTAGCTAATTTATTAATTTTTCACGATTTGTGCATTTTGTTATTGCATTTCGGATTCATTATGAGTATACATTCAGGGATAGGTTTTTAAATTTTTAACAGGGTAGAATAAAATGGCACGTGTTACGGTCGAAGATTGTATTGATAAAATTCCCAATCGCTATGAGCTGCTGATGGTTGCGGCACAAAGAGCCAAGGACTTGTCTGCCGGTGCGCCGCTGACGGTTGCCCGCGACAATGATAAAAACTCGGTTATAGCTTTGCGCGAAATTGCCGACGAAACCGTAAGTATTGAAGAACTGCAGAAGTCTCTGGTTATGGGGCTGCAGAAGTATGTCGAGGTTGAGGAGCCGGAAGAAGAAGAGTTGGAAATTATGGCTGCCGAAAAAGAACTGGCTGATTTGGACGACCAGTTTACCGGTTTGCTGCCGCAGGCTGAAATTGATGACAATATGCAGGTTCACGGTGGTGATGACCTTTTGGACGTTGACGCTGACAGCGACGTTGAGGGGGATGACGTTTTCGGCGGTTCTTTGGGCGACGATGACTTGTCCATGGACGACGGTTTAGAGGGCGGCGACGACCTCGGTGACGATTTCGACGACGAAAATTAATATTTTTTTTCGATATTTGTTGCAAGAAGAGTTCCGGAAGTTTAGACTTAGTTAAGAATAGTATGCTAAGTCTGTATTCTGGAACTTTTTTTTGTGATGATGATTGAAACATAAGACCGAGGCCCGATGTTAAGACAGTATGAACTTGTTGATTTGGTAAAATCCTATGATCCGGACGCCGATGAAGACGCTCTGAACAGAGCGTATGTCTTTGCAATGAAGAAACACGGGGCCCAGCTGCGGGCTTCCGGCGACCCGTATTATTCCCATCCCGTAGAAGTGGCCGGTATTCTGACAAAATTCAAGCTTGATTCCGCTTCCGTCATTGCCGGGCTTTTGCATGATACGGTTGAAGATACCGATACGACGGTAGAAGAAATCAAGTCTTTGTTCGGCGAGCAGGTGGCACAGATTGTTGACGGTCTTACCAAACTGGCGATGATTGAGCAAAAGTCCGTCAATAACAAGCAGGCTGAAAATTTCCGCAAGCTTTTGCTGGCAATGTCGGAAGATATCCGCGTTTTGTTGATTAAACTGGCTGACCGTCTGCATAACATGCGGACGTTACATTTTTTAAAAAGCCCGGAAAAGCGTGCGCGAATCGCCAAAGAGACATTGGATATCTATGCGCCGCTGGCAGAGCGCATCGGTATGCAGGAAGTAAAAAGCGAGTTGGAAGAAATTGCTTTTGCGGAGTTGCATAAGGACGCTTACGAGTCAATCAAAGCGCGTTTGAATTTTTTACGTGAGCAAGGCAGCAATCTGGTACCGAAGATTATTGCCTGTCTGCAAAAAGACATGGAAGAAAACGGCATAAAGGCTTCGGTGTCCGGCCGAGAAAAGACGCCGTATTCCATTTGGCGCAAAATGCAGCAAAAAAACGCCTCGTTTGAACAATTGTCGGATATTATGGCTTTTCGGATTATTGTGGATGACGTTGCCTCCTGTTATCAGGCGTTGGGAGTAGTTCACAGCAAATATCATATGGTTCCGCGCCGATTTAAAGATTATATTTCGACCCCCAAGCCCAACGGTTACAAATCCATTCATACCGGCGTTATCGGGCCGGAAAACACCCGCATCGAGATTCAAATCCGCACGCAGGAAATGCACGAGGTCAACGAAAAGGGCGTGGCGGCGCACTGGGCTTATAAGCAGGGGGAGAAAGTCGTCGGTAAAAAATTCCGCTGGATTAGGGAACTGCTGGAAATTTTGGAGCAGGCATCCAATCCGGAAGAGTTTTTGGAAAACACCAAACTGGAAATGTATAACGACCAGGTTTTCTGTTTTACGCCTAAAGGCGATTTAATCGGCTTACCGGTCAATTCCACGCCGGTAGATTTTGCGTATGCGGTGCATTCGTCCGTGGGCGACACCTGTGTGGGAGCAAAAATCAACGGGGAAATCCGTCCGCTGCGGACGATTTTGCAGAACGGCGACCAAGTTGAAATTCTGACGTCCAAGGCGCAGCATCCTTCGACCGAATGGGATCGTTTCGTCGTGACTGGAAAGGCGAAAGCCGCCATCCGTCGTTATGTCCGGGCTTATAAGCGCGATCAGTTCATTACTCTCGGACAACAGCTGCTGGAACGGACATTTAAAGGCGAAAATCTGGAGTTCAGCGAAAAAGGGCTGGTGAACGTTTTGCCGAATTTCGAGGCGGAATCCATTGACGATATTTATGCAAAAGTAGGCGAAGGCTTGGTAACGGCCTGGGATGTTCTGAAAGCGGTTTATCCGGGCTATAAGCAGTCTAAACTTGAGAAAGTGGTCAAGTCGCTGAAAGTTCCGGTGTTTAGCAAAAGCGTCAAGAAAGACAAGTCAAAAGCCGAACCTTTGAAAATAAAAGGTTTGATTCCCGGTATGGCGGTACATTTTGCCGGTTGCTGCCATCCTCTGCCGGGAGACCGGATTGTGGGAATCGTGCCGACGGGAAAAGGCGTCGCGGTTCATAGAATCGACTGCAAGCTCTTGGAAAAGTTTGCGGACGAGCCGGAACGCTGGCTGGACATTTCCTGGGGGGATGCGGCAGACGATACGCCGCACGTCGGACGGCTGAAAGTGATGCTTGCCAACGAGCCGGGTTCGTTGGGCGAGTTGTCCAACCTGATTGCGCGCAACAACGGCAATATTTCCAATTTGAACATCGTCAACCGGACGGTGAGTTATTTCGAGCTGATTGTCGATGTTGAGGTAAAAGACCTGAAACATCTTACTGATATTATTGCGGCCTTGAAAGCCAGCAAATTTGTATCATATGTATCTCGTTCGGTACAATAGTTCGATATAGTTTTTTAGAGGAGAAAAAGTTTGTCCGCCCGCCGTTCTCAGGTTTCATGGACGACAAAGCTTAAAAGCCGGTTGTGGCCGCAGGAAGGCTGGAAGGCTTACGGCCGTGATTTGTTGCTGCGGTTGCGGCGGATGCCGGGAACGCCCCGTTCCATTGCCGCGGGAGTGGCTTGCGGCGTTGCAATATCCTTTACGCCTTTTGTGGGTTTTCATTTGCTGCTGGCGGCTCTTACGGCCTGGATTATACGCGGCAATATTCTTGCCAGCGCTTTGGGGACGGCGGCAGGAAATCCGTGGACGTTTCCGTTTATCTGGCTGTCGGTTCTCTATACCGGACGCAGGATGTTGGGCGGCGATTATGCGCATTCGGCCCAGGTCGATTTTATTCATTTTTTTGAAAAAGCGACCAGAGCCCTGCTGCATTTTGATTTTGACTTGTTTTTTCAGGATATCTGGCCTATCTTATGGCCTATGATGGTCGGTTGTATTCCTTACTACATTGCGGCATGGCTGGCGAGTTATTATCTGGTGAAGAAGGCTTTGGAGAAAATCGGCGGAAACGGCGGAAAAAAGTTGATGCCGGAAACTGGCAAAAACACTGACGAAGGATTAAGTTAATTATGATTATCGGACTTGGGACAGACATCGTCAATATTGAGCGGATAGCCAAAACGCTGCAAAAGTTTGACGAGCATTTTCTGACCAGAATTTTTACGGCGGAGGAGCTTGAGGCAATTGCCGCCTGCGGAGACGGCGGCAATAAAAAGGCCTGTAAAGCGGCTAAGCTGTTTGCGGCAAAGGAAGCGGCGGTAAAGGCTTTGGGAACAGGTTTTAACGAGGGGATTTCCTGGCAGGAAATTTCAGTCGGTCACGATGCGCTGGGCAAACCGTTGCTGCATTTGACGGGAAAAGCCGGCAACCGGGCCGAGCTTTTGGCTGAGGGAAGAAACTATCGTTGCGCGGTTTCGCTGAGCGATGATTTTCCTTTTGCGCAAGCGGTTGTTATTATTGAAATTTTATAGTTGTGAAAAAATAAAAAATGTATATGATGACAGCAAATAAGAGATTGCTGTTAAACTAAACGAGGCTGTTGATGGATAAAGAAGAAAGTTTTTGGGATACTATTAAAACAGTATTCTATGCAATTTTAATTGCAATTGTAATCAGAACGATTTGGTTTGAACCATTTAAAATTCCATCGGGCTCAATGTATCCGACGCTGTATGTGGGAGATTATCTGTTTGTTTCCAAATATACCTACGGCTATTCCAAACATTCTCTGCCGTGGAGCCTGCCGTTGTTTGAAGGCAGAATTTGGGAAGACGAGCCGGAGCGCGGCGATGTTGTGGTGTTTAAATATCCGCAGGACAACAAGACGGACTTCATCAAACGGGTTATCGGTCTTCCGGGAGATAAAATCAAACTGGAGCGCGGTCGTCTTTTTATTAACGGAGAGATGGTCGAACGCGAGCAGGTCGAGGACTTTACCATTCGCAATGCTTACGGCAGCGCCGAGCGGTATCGTCAGTATATTGAGACGCTGCCCAACGGCAAAAAGCATCGTATTCTGGAATTGTCCGACCATGAGGCTCATGACGATTTTAAGGAAATTGTGGTTCCTCAGGGAAATTATTTTATGATGGGTGACAACCGTGACCGTTCCGATGACAGCAGAGTGAACGTCGGTTTTGTTCCCGCCGAGAATTTGGTCGGCAAAGCACGTTTTCTGTTCTTCTCCCACAACGAGGATGAAGAATGGTACAAACCGTGGAGCTGGCCGAAGAAAATCCGGTGGGACAGGCTGTTTGATTCCATTTCATAATTCAGAGCTTGACCGGAGGGCACTTAATGCTGATTTTGCAGAATGAAAGTGTCCTTGCTTGTCTGTCGGCAGGTTTCGGCACTTTCGCTTTGAGTTTTATTGTCTGTTTTGCAGGGTTGAGTTTTTGCAGATATTTGATTAGGTAAAAAACATGGAAGAATTAAAAAAAATTCTCAAGCACGAGTTCAAAGACGAATCGCTGCTGAAAAAAGCGTTGACGCACAGCAGCGTCAATTCGCATGTAGACGGAAACTATGAACGTCTGGAGTTTTTGGGCGACCGGGTGCTGGGGGTTTCCATCGCCTCGCTTTTATATCGTTTGTTTCCGGGGGAGCCGGAAGGCAGCCTGTCGCAAAGGTTTACCGGGCTGGTGTGCAAAGAGACGGTGGCAATGGTCGGCCGGACGCTGCGGCTGAATGAATTTATGGATGTGGCCAACCGGGAAATCAGGGACAACGAAAATGTGCTTTGTGACGTGTGCGAAGCTGTTATCGGCGCCATTTACATTGACGGCGGCGTTGAAGACGCCATCAAGTTTGTAAACAATCATTGGCGGGAATTGATTGACAAGAACGTTGCGCCCCCAAAAGACGCCAAGACCCAGCTTCAGGAAGTTGCCCATGTAAAGGGGTACGGAGCGCCGGTTTATAAAATGGTCGGGCGTACGGGCAGCGAGCATGAGCCGACGTTTTTCATTTCGGTCAGCCTTAAGGGCGTAGAAGACGCCGTCGGCGAAGGGCGTAATAAAAAATTGGCGGAATTTGACGCGGCCGCCAAGATGTTGCAGAGAATTGAGTAAGAATGGCAAATGAACGCGAAATAAATGTTTCTGACGAGATGCCGACCCGGTGCGGGTTTGTGGCGCTCATCGGTGCGCCTAATGCGGGAAAGTCGACGATTACAAATAACTTTGTCGGTTCCAAAGTTTCCATCGTTTCGCCGAAAGTCCAAACGACCCGTACTCTGGTCAAGGGTATAGGCATATACGAAAATACGCAGATTATCTTTATTGACACGCCGGGTATTTTTAAGCCGAAGCGCCGATTGGACCGGGCAATGGTCGGCTCTGCCTGGGATGGGGTCGGCGATGCGGATATTACGGTATTGGTTGTTGACGCCAAGCGCGGTTTTGACGACGAGACCCGAAGCATTATTGCCAAGCTGAACAAAAACAAGACAGAGGCCGTTTTGGTACTTAACAAAGTGGATTTGGTTCAAAAAGACAAGCTGCTGGGGCTGAGCGCCGCTTTGAATCAGGAGGGCCATTTTAAGGAGACTTTCTTCGTTTCGGCAGAGACCGGACAGTATATGGATGAGTTTTACAAATATTTGGCCGACAATCTTCCAATCAGTCCCTGGTATTATCCGGAAGAGCAGATGTCTGACATGCCGTTGAAAATGCTGGCGTCCGAGATTGTGCGGGAGAAATTGTTTTTGTTCCTGCATCAGGAGCTGCCCTATGCATTGACCGTTGAACCTGAGCTTTGGGAACGGCGGGACGACGGTTCAATTCGCGCCGAAATAACCATATATGTCGAAAGGGACAATCAAAAGGTAATCGTGTTGGGCAAAGGTGGTTCGATGATAAAACGCATTGGGCAGGCGGCTCGAAAAGAAATTGAAGAGCTGTTGGAGGAACGGGTGCATTTGTTTTTGTTTGTGAAGGTTCGCGAAAACTGGCAGGAAGATGTCGGGCGTTATGCCGCCTGGGGCTTGAATTTTAACGCTTGAAAATTAAATTAATCCGGTCACGTGCGGATTAATTTAATTTTTTGGAGTAATATCAATGAAAAAATTGTATATGTTTTTCGCCGCGGTTTTAATGTTGGCAGGGTGTGCCGCCAATCAAAATATGCCGGCGGAATACTGCGGTACGTTCAAAGGAACCCTTCCGGCTGCCAGCGGTCCGGGGATTGAAACGACAATCCAGCTGAACCGTGACTACAGTTTTCTGGAACAGGACGTTTATATCGGAGAAAAGGACGGCATATTCAACAGTCAGGGGTCTTATATGGTTAACGGCGACATCATAACCCTGAAGCCGGCCAACGGAGAAGTTTCGTATTACCGGGTTGAAAAAGACCAGCTTCGCCGCTTGGATATGATGAAGCGTCCGATTACAGGCGTTTTGGCAAATAATTATATTTTGAAAAAGACAGCCTGCTGCCGCTAGTTTGGTGCCGCTTACAAAAAGCCCCTGTTGAAAAACGGGGCTTTTTTATGTTTAACATCAAAAATTAACCAAGTTTTAAAAATTGGCACGACTATTGCATAGGTAATGACAACAAGTTTTAGATTATCCAAACTATTGGGGAGAATATAATGGATAATACAAATTATATCGCGTTGTCACGCCAGATGGCCTTGTGGAAGCAGATGGATATCGTTTCCAACAATATGGCAAATATGAATACATCAGGCTATAAACAAGACGATGTTTTGTTCAGTTCTTTTATGGTACAGACGCCGGACGCTCAGGGGATAGGGCGCGCGCCACTGTATTTTACCGAAGATTTCGGCAGTTTTCAGGATTTTTCCGAAGGACCGATTGTTGAAACAGGCAATACTTTTGATTTGGCGTTGAAGGGCGACGCTTTTTTCTGCGTTGATACCGACAGCGGCGAAAGATATACCCGGAAAGGCCAGTTTTCTTTGGATGCCGACGGAAAGCTGGTGACAAACGACGGTGCGGTGGTGCTCTCTGAAAACAACGAGCCGTTTTTCTTTGCTCCGGGAGAGAAGGAAATTTCCATAACCGAAAGCGGCGACGTAATGACCGAAAACGGCGTTATCGGCCGGTTGAAACTGGCGAGTTTTGCCGATAACCAGAAATTGATGAAGGTTGCAGGAACAATGTTTGAGAATGTTTCCGGCAATGCCATGCAGGTGGGGCAGAATGATGCGATAGTGGTTCAGGGAGCGGTGGAAAAATCCAACGTTGAGCCGATTGTCGAGATGACCAGACTGGTTAAACTGCAGCGGTCTTACGAGTATGTTCAACAGATGATTGATCAGGAACATGACCGGATTTCCAACACGATTACTACTTATGCGCAGCTGGCGTAATTTTTACAGGGGAATAAAAATATGAGATCTTTACAAATAGGCGCAACCGGAATGCTGGCTCAACAGACGAATGTTGACGTGATTTCCAACAACATCGCCAATATGAACACTACGGCTTATACCAAAAGAAGAGCCGAATTTAACGACTTGCTGTATCAGAACATTATTCGTCCGGGCGCTGTTTCTACCGCGGATCAGACTGTGGTGCCCTCCGGCATTCAGCTTGGTTTGGGTGTCAGAACCGCGGCCGTTTACCGTATTACGGAAGGGGGGGGCCTGACGAAAACCGACAACAGTCTGGATTTGGCAATTCGCGGCAGAGGGTATTTTCAAATTGAACTGCCCGAGGGCAAAGGTACCGGCTATACCAGAGACGGCGCTTTTCAGAGAAACGGAGACGGCGTTATCGTCACTCATGACGGTTACACCGTACAGCCGGAAATTACAATTCCGGACGATGCGGTTGAAATTTATGTTAACGCTTCCGGCGAAGTCTGGGTCAAGCAGGACGGCGAGACCGACGAAGTAAACGTCGGACAGCTGGAATTGGCGACTTTTCCGAACGAGGCCGGTTTGGAAGCAATCGGCAACAATATGTTTACGGAAACTCAGGCGTCCGGTGCTCCGATTTTGGATAATCCGGATACGGAAGGCTTCGGTTCCATTTTGCAGGGGTATTTAATCACCTCTAACGTTAACGCGGTTACCGAAATTACGGAACTGGTTTCCGCTCAGCGCGCATATGAGATGAACTCAAAGATTATTTCAACTTCGGATCAGATGTTGAGCACGATTAACCAATTGAAATAGCTTTAGTTTGAAGGGGAAAAATGTTTAAATTGGGGAAAATAGCTTTATTGGCGATGTTTTTGATTGTTTCGCCGGCACAGGCCGATAATTTGCTGCTGTTGGGCGAAGGCGATATTGCCGAGGCGGTGAAAAAAGAGTTTGTCGAGCAAGGGCTGGAAGATAAAATAGAATTGGAATTTTTCGGCGGACAGACCAGTTTTGCGCTTGAGAACGTCAAGGCAGCCAAAGTTATGATTTCCAAACTCAAGTTTGATGCAACCCAAAACAAGTTTTCTGCGACAGCGGAAATTTTTGCCGACGGCAATCCCTATGCCAAAACCAGCTTGAGCGGCAGGTATTATGTGATGGGAGAAATCTGGGTTCCGGCGGTAAATATTGAAAAAGGCGAGGTCATCAGTGAGGATAAGCTGAAAACGATACCGGTGAGGATGAACCGCATCAAGACTCAGAATATCACGGAACTGAACAAGCTGGTCGGAATGCAGGCAAAGAAAACCTTGAAAGAGGGCAAAGTGATTTCCGATAGGGAAGTCGGGCCGGTTATTCTGATTAAGAAGGGCAAGGTCGTCACTTCGGTTTACAAATCCAAAGGACTGCAAATTACGGCGCGTGCGGAAGCTTTGGAAGACGGTGCCAAGGGGCAGTCGATTGAGGTGATGAACACGAAGAGTTCAAAGAAGTTTTATGCAACGGTTGTCGATGCCGATACGGTAGAAATCGACGGACAGTAATTTGATAGCGGGGAGACTATTGAAATGAACAATTTTAACTATAAATTTTGCCGGGGGGCAGCAGTATTGCTGATGGCGACATCGCTGTCGGGATGCGGTATGTGGTCCAGGCTCCAGCAAGTGGGGCAGGAACCGCCGCTGGCGCCGATAACCAATCCGGTAGAAGCCAAAAATTATGAACCGGTTTCAATGCCGATGCCGCAGGTTAACGATGCAAAAGGCGGGGCAAATTCTTTGTGGAAACCGGGTTCCAGCGGATTTTTCAAAGATTTGCGGGCCTCTAAGGTCGGCGATATCATTACGGTTAAAGTTTCGGCCAAGGACAATGCTTTGATGGAAAACGAGACGGAACAGAATCGCGATGACAATAAAGATACAATGGGAATCGGCGGAATGTTCGGTTATGAAGACTATCTTGACCGGGTGCTTCCGGATGCGGTAAAGCCGTCGGCGTTGGTTGACATCACTTCAAACCGCGAGATTTCCGGCGACGGTAAAATCGACCGTAAAGAGAAAATTGAGATGACGATGGCTGCAATTGTGACACAGGTTTTGCCGAACAATAATCTGGTGATTGAAGGTACGCAGGAAATCCGGGTTAACTATGAGCTGCGTCAGTTGACCGTGAGAGGAATTATCCGCCGGGCAGACATCAGCTCGGACAATACGATTGAATCAAGCAAAATAGCCGAATTGCGCGTATCGTACGGCGGCAAAGGCGTGATTTCGGATGTTCAGCAACCGAGGTACGGACGGCAGATTTTGGATATCATTGCTCCGTTCTAAAGCGATTGCTTGACGGATTCCGGGCAGTTCAGCGCGCTAAGGCGGCTTTGTTTATCTATCCGGCATTTGTAAAAAAAACGGTGCTTTTGATGTTGTGACGAGTTCCCCTATTATTATGTTTCCCCAACTTTTAAGGAAAAATCTCCCCATTTTTTCTTAAAACAATACACAGTTCCAGAAGGAACTGCATTTTCCCCGAGGGCTGCCTTTTGCTTATTTTCCCCAAATAAAGGCAGTTCTCACGGGAATAACTTGAAAATAACAGTTTAAAAAGTGACACAATTGATTATATTAACTTTGAATAAAAAGATTCATTGGTAAGGAAGCTACAATGGTTAAAACCACAAATCAAATTAAGGACGCAGAGACGGAGGCGGCAATTTTGCTTAACAGCGCGATGGCTTTGTCTAAAGCGTCCATCAGTAATGACGAGAAATTAAAGCTGATTACTTTGGATAACAATTTGAAACTGTGGGTAGAGATAGAAACATCGCTTAAAAGCGCAAAGAATTTGCTTCCCGACGACATTAAATCCAATTTAATGAAGTTATCAAAGTATGTTGAACGCCTTACTCTTTCCAAAGGCGTGGCAATGAGCAAGTCTGATTTTGACAGCCTAATCAACATTAATATGCAGATTTCGGAAGGATTGTTGGAAGCCGTTAAAAACTATCTGGCCAAAGAAGAGGCGTTTTCTCTGCTCAAATGCGCGGTAGATTTGTCTTCGGCCCGAGAGAACAACAATGTTGAGGCTTTAGTCACCGCATTGGACAACAATCTTAAACTGTGGGTTTATATCAAAACCCTGGCAAAGTCCAAAGACAACAATCTGCCGTCTGAGACCAAGGACAACCTGATAAAGCTTGCCGATTATGTTTCCGGCAAGACTATTGAGGTGGGCCGCGACATAGACAATATTAACGACAAGGCTCTGGACAGTATGATTATGACTAATCTGCAAATTTCGGAAGGTCTTATCAGCAATCAGAAAATTGCTTAGACGAACCTGTTTATGTCAAACCCCTCTTTTGTATCGTTTGTTTTCGGCAAGGCGATCCAAATGAGGGGTTTTTGTTTGATGCATCGCGGGTCTATTGTGCTCCGCACATACGACTGTAAACAAAATCGTTCATTGCGTCAGAACCCCATCCTCCCATATCGTCGATGTCTTCACTTGTTAAACGGAATTTATAAGTTCCGTAAGATGGCATACGGCAGGACTTGCCTCCTGAAAATCCCCAGTGACAGCGGTATTTGTAAATTGCGATATAGTAGGTTTTGCTTCCGGTTACGGCTATGCCGTGGCCGGAATATTCAGCACCTTTTAACCCAGTTTGGTATCCTGACGGGCATGTCGTTGCCGTGCAGGCCCACTTTGTTGCATCGAAGGGGCAAGCTGAACAGGCATATCCTTTGTCTCCGGTCGGTGCGGAAAGCGTATATCCCATACTTGCGCAGGATGGCGGTGTTGCGCAGGTTTGAGCGGCGGTATCGACAATGTTTATTCCGTAAAACAGGCATGACGCTAGAAATAATTTTGATTTGAGCATATTTTTTCTCCTTTGATTATCTGATAAAAACGGTCAACCATCCACAGGTTGTCAGGTCGACGAAACCGGCAGCGCAGAGGCAGGTACCGTTTGAGCAGGTTTGTCCGACGGCAGAACATCCGCAGCAGGCGGTAACGGCAATACAGGTACCGTTGCAATCTTTTTTTCCTTGTTCGGCACAGGTTTTTGCCCGACACTTATAGCAGGTGCGCCCATAGTATGAAACGGAAGAACAGACCATAGAGGTGTTGTTAACGGCATCATACCCACCGGCGGCACATTGGGGCTGGTAACAGGAATAACAGGTTCTGCCGCCATAGGTAACGGCGGAACAAATACGGTCGGCCTGCTGTCCGGCATAGTAGCCGCCGGCTGAACAAGGTTTGGGGGAACAAGTGTTATACTTACCGTCACAAGCCGTCCCGGAGACCTGATATTCTCCAGAACAGTTGGAAGAATTGTACTTGAACTCCGGCTTACAGACGCAGGTATTGTAGTTTCCGTTGCAGGCAGAGCCGGAAACCTGATAACTACCGTTACAGTTGGAAGAGTTATACTTGAACTCCGGTTTGCAGACACAGGTATTGAAGTTGTTGCCGCAAGATGTTCCCGAGAGCTGGTAGTTACCGGAACAGTTAGAAGAATTGTACTTGAATTCAGTTTTGCAAATACAGGCGTTGTAGTTACCGCCGCAGGCAGTACCGGCAACCTGATAGTTACCGGAACAGTTAGAGGAATTGTATTTGAATTCGGCTTTACAAGTACAGGCGTTATATTTATTGTCACAGGCCGTTCCAGAGGGATTGTAGTTGCCAGAACAGTTGGAAGAAGAATAGATGTATTCGGAGGGGCAGTAACAAGACTTCTGACAGGTCAGGAGGTTGGTAGGATGAACGAGGCCGGTAGAGAGCTTTGGAGGAGGGCAGGTCTGATACAAATTGTAATATTTCATACAGTCAGAATCGTCTTTGACAATGTCGCCGCCGCCCATATCATCAGAACTGCGGGTTCTTTGGCTGCCCTGCCAGTCTGGGAGCCACCAGGTTGCGGCAAG
>ULTY01004753.1_pt1 | contig 13566 bp, 10 predicted proteins | sample 1958021 | NCBI WGS metagenome assembly ULTY01 (sample SAMEA4835746, study PRJEB28245) | human gut metagenome | biome: gut microbiome; material: fecal sample | place: Denmark | collected 2008 | reverse complement strand
AAGCCACTTTTCTTGCTCACCCATTCCATTACGCAGAATATAATACACAAGTATAAAAAGTGCATCCGTCATAATCAAACTTCTTTTTCCGTATAAAAGTACCGGGAAATCCGCTAAGATAAAAGAACTCAGAATCAAAAATGTGCTTTTCTTTTTTGGTGCTGTTGACAAATATATTGCCAGGCTATAAGTTCTAAAACTTGCAAGGAACTGCACGATATATGGGGCTGTGCTCTCAAAGCTTGTATAAAAATCATTATATACTTTCCCTCTCATAAACATGTATTTTTCCATCTGCAAATAAAAGTATGCAACAAAAGATATGCAATAAACAATAACAGCTATTAACTGCAAACTTTTTCTAAACTCATCCGTTTCATACCATCTAACAGTTTTTTTTGAAATTATTGTTTTAGAACGAGATCTTTTTAATGCGCAAGCATGATACTGTTCATACATTATCACTCCAACAAACATTGACAGTAGGGTAATCCACAGACTCACAAATGTAAATCTTAATGCTGCATCTGTATAATACTTCCAGGTATAACCTTTAAATATACTGATAATCGGCCGCACCATTAAAAACATAAAAATCATGCAATGAAAAAAGAAGAATATAAATCTGCTATTCCATCTTTCCAGACTAAATAAAATATTATGAAACCAGAATACTGTCACGCACAACAACGCAATTTCAAAGCTACCTTTAACAAGTGCTAAAATTCCAATCCATAGGTGCAACACAAAAAGACTATATCTGATACATTTAATTACGTTATTCTTTTTTTCCAATTACTTCCACCAGGCCTTTCTTGCATGAGGCTGTCGTTCCTCTTCCGGCGGAAGCTGCATGTAATCACCATATAACTTTTTCAAATATGTATCATAATCTGCCGGAGCTTTGAATTTATGTCCTTCGAACTCAAGCTCTGTAAGATTATCTGCAATTGATGCATCCATAATCTGATCATATTTATATTCTGCCGGAAGACAACATATAAAACGTGGATAAGTATTTGCATGTTTTCTTGCATACCAGTCAATTATCTTTACAATATTATAACCACCGATTATTTTTCGCATCACCCACTTTGCAAAATAGAAGTGTCCTTTATCTGTTCTCTCTTTTGCCTGTTTCCAGGTTGTAAATGCCGGATATCTCTGTTCAGCAAGATAAACACATCTTTTCGCAAATTTTCTATATTCTGGTTCACTATCTCCTGGCAATCCATCGTATGGAAATACATCAATATGCACTCCAATCTCGCATTTTGCACTAGTATCATCCAAAAGTCCTGTTCTGACATCGATCAGCTTACCAAACGGATAAATAAACTTTTTCGTATTCTGTGGTGTACAAAATTTATATTTCTTTTCTCCATCCTGTCGTATAACATCTGCCAGTCTATCATAATCTGCTCGTGGCATCCAGACATCAATATCATCATCCCACGGAATAAATCCCTTATGTCTGACCGCACCGAGCAGTGTTCCATCTACGATAAAATATTTAAGTCCATATTTACTACAGACTTTATCAAGATAAATGAGCACATCCAATGCGATATGCTGCATCTCTTTAATATCAGTAATTGCTCTCATGCTATTTTTCCGCCTTATTATGAATTAATAATCTCTCTTACTTTCTGCTTCATTACATCCAATGAATATCCTTTATCTGCCAGTTGCTTTTTGACACTGACTTTCCTGTAGTCTTTATAGTTCAGAACTGTATCTCTCCACTCTTCTAATGGAGCATCCAAACTCAGGAAATGCACAAGTTCTGTAAGTCCAGCGTCTTTGCTTACTGTATCTGATACAACACAGGGAACTCCTGCTGCCTGTGCTTCTACAAGTGCAAAGGGAAGTCCTTCAAAAACGGAGGGGAATACAATACAATCTATCGCCTGAAGTATTCTGTTTATATCATTTCTGATTCCCAAAAAGAATATCCGATCTACTAACTGTTTTTCCTTCACATACTCCTGAATTTCATTTTTCAGTGCTCCGTCTCCACAAAGAAGAAGAACCGCTTTTGTCTGCTCTGACACTTTTTCAAAGATATCAATTAAAAATTTATGATTCTTTTCCGGAGAAAAACGTCCGATATGACCTATCACAAAATTCTGTTCCACTCCAAGTTCATAACGTATTTTTTCTCTTATTTTCTGATCCGGCTCATATTTCTTTATATCGACAGCATTCTGAAAAATCATAACATTCTTATGATTCTTTCCAAAAAACCACTCCGCCGCTTCCGGAGAACAAGCTATTCTCTGATCAATAAACCTTCCCACCCTTTTCCTGTTCAGGCAATGCATCATCATAGTAAATTTTCCACCCATATTCTGCGAGGAGTGACTATGACAAATAATCTTTGAAACTCCATTTTTTTTTGCAGCTTTCAGGCAATCAATGCTACTGAGAGTTGTCTTATTAAACCAAAGGACATCATAGTGTCTCATTTTAAAAACTTTATCAATGTCTTTTTTATAATTCTTGACACTAACATATCTTGGAGTAATCCGAAAGACATTTGATCCATTCGCTTTGAATTCCTCTTCAAATGGTATTTTATCATCAACTGTTATAAAATCCACTTTACAGTCATCTTTTAATATTTCATACAGGGTATGTACAAATTTTTCTATTCCCCCCATATTATTCGACATTCCATCAATTAATATTCTCTTCATATCAGATTTCCTTTATAGCCTCATAATTTCTCTTGCAATTATCTGAATCCCATAATGGAAAAAATGCTTCTTCCCTTCTCAGATACTCCACATCATTCTGAAGCTGGTTAGCAGCCGCCTTTTCTAATTCCTGCTCAACTTCTTCCAATTTCTTACATACAGGCCCAAATCCGTCTCTCTTGTATTCAAAATATCCCTGCTGATACTGTCCTTCTCTGAATTTCTTCATATCGAACTGGAAATATAACATCGGCTTTCTCATATAGCCGAAGTCCATAAATATACTGGATAAATCTGTAATCAGAAAGGCTGATTCTTTCAGGAGTCCCTGTACGTCGTACTTTCTCCAGTCTGCAATTGTGATTCTGTCGGATTTTGGATGGAATTCCTTCAGATATTTCTGCATATTCCGATGTGGATAAAAAATCATCTGAAGGTCATGTTTTTCCAGCGTTTCCTTAATTTTTTCACTGTTCAGGAAATTATTCCACTGCTGATAATATTCTGTCTTTTTAAAATCACTTACATCATCAAAATTCTTGGATTTAGATGTAGGAGTTGCAATCCATTCTCTCCAGGAAGGCATAACAAGGATCTGATTCTCCTTTACTTTGAAATCATGCAGTCCATCAAATCTGGTCAAGCCAAGATATTTCACATAGTTCTTTGGATATCCATAAGTATCCCGGATAAATTCATATTCCTTCTGGGCGCCACATACGAATAGTCTCATTTTTGTATTCTTATAATAACACCACGGCATATCACTACAGATTACTCCATGTTGAAGAAATACTCTCTTATTTTTTAGAATTCCGTATACTTCCAACAAATAACATACTGCAGCATTCGGTTTTCCTCCCTTTTGAGAACTAATATTTTTGCTCGCAGCCAGATAGTAAATCCAGTGTTTAAAGCTTCCATACTGAATCACCTCACCTAATCCGACAACCTTTTTATAATCTACTGATTTCTTATTGATTGCATATACAACATCTTGCTCTTTATGATTTTGTCTGATATAGCGGTACAACCAATATCCATTATCCCGTGCCTCATTATAATCTTCACAAATCAGCCACATATCTTTTCTTTTTCTTTTCAGTAAAATTGCAAAAGGAATTGCACAAATAAACTGCGGTATTGCAAGAAGATCCTTAATATTTACACGATCCAATTTTTCTCTTAAATCACCCATTTCCTACCTCTCGCATTTCTTGTACTTCCAGAATGGAAGTTTTAAAAATCCAACCAGACTTCCAATTCCATAACTAACATGCAATAAAAAGAATAAAAACGGAAGCAGCAATTCCTGCCAATACTTCTTCTTTCCCTTGACAGCCATTAATGACATAATAACCGCCAGACAACTGTACGCTCCCCACATCATCTTTGCAAGAAGTGAATGATGACAAGCTGCAAGTACAGAAGTTACTATAATGCCTCCGATAAACGCAAACGGAACAAAATGATAAATTGCCAGACATCCAGGACATGCTTTCAATGTCAAAGCTACCCAGTATCCGTTTCCATATTTCTGTTTTAGCATACCCGGAAGTGTACTTCTGGCATGCTGGTATGATATAATTTCCGGTGAATAACAAATCTGATAACCTGCCTGTCGAATTCTATAATGGAATTCATTATCTTCAGTTCTTCCCAACTGTTCATCGAACCCATTTACTTTCTCCAGTACTTCTCTACGATATGCGCCATGAAACAGAGATTTGACATATTGTTTTTTCTGACTTCTCCGATAAGAAGCCATACTGCTTCCAAACATAGACTGTTCTGCCAGAAGCAAGGTTTCTTTCCACGGTGTACTCTCATCAATCATATTGGGTCTTGGTCCACCGGAAACCATTTCCCCTGATTCGAGAATCTCTACGTTCTTTCTCACGAATTCAGGGGGAATTGATGCATGTGCATCCACACGAATCATTACATCTCCAGAAAAATTTCGAATTGCAACATTCCAACCAGAAGCCTGCTTTTTTTTCAAATTCTCTAATACTTGAATTTTCTTAAAATCATCAGACATCTGCTGCTGAAAATCCCTCATAATATCTTTCGTATGATCCGTAGACATACTATCTATCAGTACAACTTCTATTTTGGAATGTTCATAATCCTGTGCCTTGATATCATTCAAAAGATTTCCTAAAACCTTTTCTTCGTTGTATGCAACAACACAAACCGATACTATCATTCTAAATCCCTCTACTTCATCACTTAGCTACTGCAATCACTGTCTTTATCATGGTACAAATATCTCTCATGAAACTAAACTTTTCAATTTCTCTTAAATTATACACCATCTTTGCAGGCAATACTTCTTTTATATATACTTCATCTGCATCTTCTGCATTTTCAAGTAAGCTGTCTTCATCCTTATATTCAATACTTGTTCGCGAAGTAACACCTGCTGGGAGCAGAAAAGTAGCCATCATCTCTTCTGTATAATGCACCACATATTTTGGTACCTCTGGTCTTGTTCCAACAAAAGTCATATCTCCCTTTAAGACATTAAACAACTGCGGCAACTCATCCAGGCGAACCTTTCTAAGCAGATGTCCCATTCTTGTAATACGCGCATCTCCTTTAGTTGTAACCTGCGTTCCCAGTTTATCTGCATGATTGACCATCGTTCTAAATTTCCAAATTTTAAATTTTCTTCCGTAAGTAGTTACACGGACCTGTTTAAACAAAACAGGTCCCTTCGAATCCAGCTTGATCATAATGCTCAGAAGGACAAGGATTGGTGATAAAATTACAATCATCACGAAAGAACAAACAACATCAAAGAGTCTCTTGATTTTCAGTTCTGTTTCATGTTTCTGCAAGATATCATAATAATATCTCACTTTTTCATTCTGCATTGCTATTGGCAATTCATCCCATTTTTTCATAAATTCATCCTTTTCAAGCTTTCTTATTCACTCGTTAATCTATTTACACAAAACAATTATAAACATTCCTTAAATGAAGTAATAATATACTCCACATCTTCATCTGACAATTTAGTATGAAGTGGTAATGTAATCTCATTCTCAAACATATGATAAGCATTCGGATAATTTTGGATATCAAATCCAAGATCTTTATACGCTGTCAGAAGTGGCAAAGGCTTGTAGTGTACATTTGTAGCAATCCCTTTTTCTGCCATCTTTTCAATAATCTGGTTGCACTCTTCTCTAGTCTTTCCATTCACCCTGACAAGATACAGGTGACCACTGGACTGCTCTGTTTCAGTATAGTGCTCCAGAACCGTGACATTTTCATTCTTAAATGCTTCATTGTATCTCTCAATAATAGTTCTTCTTCTCTTAAGAAGCTCCGGATAACGTCTCAACTGTGCCAGTCCAAGAGCAGCCATGATATCCGTCATGTTACACTTAAAGTATGGAGCGACAATATCATATTCCCATGCTCCAAGCTGTGTCTTGGCAAGAGCATCTTTAGACTGTCCATGTAAGGATAATAGCATAAACTGCTTATAAAGTGCCTCGTTGTCTACTCCTTCGATATCTCTCCAGGTAGCAGCTCCGCCTTCTGCAGTTGTCAGATTTTTCACAGCATGAAAAGAAAAACTTGTAAAATCTGCAATTGCTCCACATCTTTTTCCATTCTGTACTGCACCCATTGCATGAGCACCATCTGCCATAATTGCAATTCGTCCCATCTTCTTCTGAATCTCTGATTTCGGATGGAACATTGATTTCTTCTCTTCTGCGATCTCAAATGCTCTTGTATAATCACAGATTCTGCCGCCAAGATCAACCATGATAATTGCCTTTGTCTTCTCTGTCACAGCCGCTTCTACCTGATTCATATTCATCTGATAGGAGTCTTGGTTCACATCAACCATGACAATTTTCGCACCAACATGGGCGATCACACTCGCCGTTGCTGTATACGTATAAGCCGTTGTAATAACTTCATCACCTTCACCAATGCCAAGCACTCTCAAAATCATTTCTGCGCAGGCAGTAGCAGAATTCAGGCATACGACCTTGCTTGTGCCAATATACTCTGCCAGTTTCTTTTCAAATTTCTTTGTTTTTGGTCCTGTTGTGATCCATCCGCTTTTCAGTGTATCAACTACTTCTGTTATTTCTTCCTCAGTAATATCTGGTGGGGAAAATGCAATATGTCTGTTTTCCATTATTTTAATCCTCCATTACAGGTTTCTCATGACTGATCTTTCCAAGTTCACGCAATTCCTTATTAACTGCTTCGTCACGTTTCAAATCTTCCTGTCTGATATGATAAGTTGGGACAATTTCTGAAACGATCTGCTTTACATTCAGACTCTCATTCATAGCTGCTTCTTCAAGTTCGCGTAATCCGCTCAAGAAATGTACTTCATTAAACTCAAGTGGTTTTCCAATATAGATCAGATTGTTCTCTGTTTTCTGAATTCCTTCTTCTTTTACAAGAAGTTCTTCGTATAACTTTTCGCCCGGGCGCAGTCCTGTATACTTGATATCCATATCCACACCAAGTGTATAACCGGACAGCCGGATCAGGTTCTTGGCCAGATCTGCGATTTTCACCGGTTCTCCCATATCCAAGACAAAGATTTCTCCACCTTTTGCAAAAGCACCTGCCTCCAAAACAAGTGATACAGCTTCCGGAATTGTCATGAAGTAGCGGATAATGTCTGGATGTGTAACTGTAAGTGGTCCTCCAGCAGCCATCTGGCGTTTAAACAATGGGATTACACTTCCATTACTTCCAAGGACATTTCCAAAACGTACTGCTACATATTCTGTCTTAGAATATCTGTTAAATGTCTGAATAATCATCTCGCACATTCTTTTGGAGGCACCCATGATATTTGTTGGATTGACCGCCTTATCTGTTGAAATCAGAACAAATCTCTTCACACCAAATTTATCTGCTGCTCTCGCTGTCTTATATGTTCCGAATACATTATTCTTAATTGCTTCATTCGGACTGTCTTCCATAAGCGGTACATGTTTATGTGCTGCCGCATGATAAACCACATCTGGTCTGTAAGTTTTCATTACAGATTCAATACGACTCGTATTTCTGACAGATCCTATCAGAACTGTTAAATTCAATTCTGGATGATTCAGTTTTAATTCCTGCTGAATATCATATGCATTGTTCTCATAAATATCAAAGATGATCAGTCTTGATGGTTTATATTTTGCAATTTGACGACAAAGCTCACTTCCGATTGAACCACCTCCGCCAGTTACCATAATGCATTTTCCTTCAATAAATCCACGAACACTTTCCAGATCAACTTTGATCGGATCTCTGCCAAGAAGATCTTCAATAGAAACATCTCTTAATTTTGATACGCTCACATCTTCTGTAATCAACTGATACATACCTGGCAAAATTTTCAACTTACAGGTTGTCTGATTACAAATTTTAAGAATATCTCTTGTCACCTTTGGCGAAGCGGATGGAATTGCCAGAATAATTTCATCGACATCGTATTTCTTTGCTGCATCCAGGATGCACTCTCTTCCTCCGATAATGCGAACACCATGGATCAGCTTTCCTTTTTTATGTGGATTGTCGTCAATAACTCCAACCACTTTGCTATTCAAATGCGCACTATACTTCAACTCCTGGATAATCATACTTCCTGCTTCACCTGCTCCAATTACCAAGGTATGATAAACATGTCCTTCCGGTTTTCGCAATCCGCTTTTCAACACCCAGAAAATTCGATAGGAGAATCTGGTAAGTACTGTCGTACAAAGCAGTAAAAAGAAATAAAAAATATGATAGCTTCTAGGCACTGGAAGCACCAGGATCTGCATTCCAAATGCCTGGCAAATTGTCGACAGGAAACATGCTGTTCCTATCAGAGTCAACTCCCTTAATCCAGCGAATGTCCATACACTGTTATACAAATTTAAAAGCAGAAAAATCACCAAAGTAGTCACAATATTAATTACCATATATGATTTAATACTGTGAATGTACTCTAATGGTACCCATGCATATTTAAATTCATATCGAAAAATCAATGATAAGAACGGGTGCACAATCATAGTAAGTATATCAACACAGCATAATAAAATCATACGATTTCTAGAATTGTGCAAATCAAAAAACTTTTTCATCTTCATATCCTCTTTTTTAAATGTTACAATTTTTTTACATACAGTTATATAATAACAAATTTCACTTCATTTTACAAGCGTTCATTTGGAAGTACATATTTTGTACATCTTTTTATCACATTTTTTTAAACTATGAGAAACACGCTCCGCGAGTTTCTCAAGTTATCGCGGCAGTCGCCAAGGTCTCGTGCAAGCACGGACTTTGGCTCGTTGCCCGCGTAAATTTAAAACAGATCTTATGAATGTCTTTAAATTCATAAGATCTGTCAATCATCTTATCGTTGATATACCAACGTATCGTCTAATGCCTCTCTACTTTCCGATCAGACTATATGATATTTACTTTCGCATGCTATTTTTTTAAAAAATATGCAAGTATTTCCGAATAATTTCTAGCCGAATCTCCATTCATATGACCATCATAATCTGTGTAAGAATTAATATCATGTGAAAACAACTCATAATACGTCGTATTAAAATTTAAATACTGAACTTTTTCTTTTCCGAAAAATGTTTCAAAATAATTCCATGCCTCTTCATAGCTCTCTTGATATTTTTTCAGTGTCTCCTCTGGAATTGGGGTTGTTACAGCTACAAACTCAATCCTTTCTTTTCTGCATAACTTAATTAATTTTTGTAGATATTCCATACTCTGTACATTAACTGTATCTTCGGAAAAGAGTTTTGGTTGTGTCATTTTCAACGTTGACGTATCTACCGCATATCGCTCAATAAATCCATCTGTATGGTATTCCTGTGAATCACTTTTTAAATCTGACACACTGTAATCTCTGTTCCACTTTTTGGAAACTGTTTTTGGTATCGATTGTATTTCATAGGATAATGAATACTCATACCAAGGAAACAATACACTCCGAAAATCACAATCCAGCAACAAATCTCCAAAATATTCGGCTTTAGAAACAGAGATTGGAAACTGATGATAAAAGAGCAAATAATTATTTCCTTCTTCTTTTTGAGTCGCAAAGTACCCGGGATCCACTTCATAAATGATTCGTTCTGGTTTCTGCTTCTCAAGCAATAATTTTGCTAAATAATATGCGTCAATTCCGTATTCTCCTCCAACACAAAGGTTATGTCCTGTCCTTCCTGTCACGGATGAAATTGTTTTGGGATCTATATTCATCTTTCCATGAGAAGTTCCCATAAAGATGTCCTGATGTTTCTGTGTCGTCACTGTATGAATATCATTTCTCATAAAAGTACATGGATACAATATATAATCCAGTCCAAGTAATATTACTATAATTAAAGCAATTGCTATAATCATTCTTCTTATTCTTTTAGAATTGTGCATATATAAATCCCCTCACTGCTGCTGTAGAGCCAAAAAATCCAATTGAAAGTAACAGTCCTGCATAAAGAATAAATTGAACCGCAAAACTTCTTTCTGAAATTTTCTCTCTAATCTTGATTCCACGTTCCTGTAATACACTTACAATAAACAAAACTATACATCCACCCAGAAGAATCATCAACGCATATGGCGTAAATGCAACTCCTTCTCTGCCCGCCGGAATCAGGAAAAGTTGTGTCGGCTCAAAGGATGTCACTGCATATTTCATCATTTTGACTGCTTGTCCAACTGTATCCGAACAATCAAAAAACCAGCTGATATTCACCAATATAAAAGTTCTTAAAATCATAAACACATGATACCAGTTTTCTTTACCTGTAATATGCAAAGACTTCTTCCACTTCTTATATTGATCTCCCATCATACCACTAAACGCAATAATTATGCCATTAAACATACCATATGCTATGTATTTCCATGCTGCACCGTGCCAGACCCCGACCAAAAAAAATACAATCAGGTTCGCCACACAGATTGGAAGCTTAACCGCAATCTTCTTCCCCATTTTTTTCTTAGCCGCTTTTCTGAATTTTCCCATCCATTTTGAAAGCGTTAATGGATAAAACACATAATCTTTCATCCATGTTCCTAATGTGATATGCCAGCGATGCCAGAAATCTGTAATGGATGTTGAAAAAAACGGTCGCTTAAAGTTTTCATCCAATGTTATTCCAAACATTTCCGAAATTCCAATCACTACGTCCATCCCGCCAGAAAAATCAGCATATAGTTGAATAGAATAAAACAAGACGCCAAATATCGCCAGTCCATGATACTGGTCAGGGTTTCCAAAAATAGCTTCTACAAAAACTACTGACCAGTCAGCAAGAACCATCTTCTTAAAAAATCCCCACAAAATTCTTTGTGTCCCCCGACATAATCTACTTAATTCAAATTTATGTCCTTCATACAACTGTCCGGCCATTTTACTGTGTCGTCCAATCGGTCCCTGCAGAATCTGCGGGAAATAAGATACAAACAATGCATAACGAAAAGGATTCTTTTCTGCTGTATCTCTTTTCCAATATACATCCAGTAAGTATCCGGACGATTGAAACGTATAGAATGATATTCCAAGTGGAAGTAATAGTTTCATTCCAGGGATACTCACATGAAATATCAAATTCATATTTTCAAGAATGAAATTCGTATATTTCACCACACCAAGCATTCCAAAATTAAGAATCAAGCCTGCAATCAAAAATTTCTTTGCTTTCCTCTTATCCTTACCAATCTGACTCCCTATAAGTCTTCCACTCACATATGTAACTATTGTTGAAAACAAAAGAAACAAAATATATTTTGAACCTGCCGCAAGATAATATATGTAGCTCATCACCAGAAGACCACACCATTGAACCTTCTGTGGCAGTATATAATAAATCGCTACACTCCCTGCCACAAACAAAATAAAAACATTTGATACTAATGACATATTTTCCTCTTTTACCCTAAAAAGGGATTGGAATATGCTCCATCCCCATCTCCTTTTCGTATACTTCTAATATAATAATCCATCATCCAGACATCCATCATCTCCTGATGACTCAGAATTCCCTGTATCTCCTGAATTACTATAGGATTCAGATGGAGCTGGATTGCTATTGTTATTGCTACTTGTAGAATTTCCAGAACTCTTCTGCTGTTTGGACGCCGCTGCTGCCTGTTCCGCTTCTTTTTTTCTAGCCGCTGCCTCCTCTGCAGCTTTCTGCTCTGCGGCTGCCTGTTCTGCTGCGGCCTGTGCTGCTGCTTCTTCTGCGGCTTTCTGCTCTGCCGCAGCCTGTGCTGCTGCTTCTTCTGCGGCTTTCTGCTCTGCCGCCTGCTTCACTGCCAGTTCCGCTTCTTTCGTATCAATCTGTTCTTTAGATTCAATACTTGTATAGGTGAGATAAGCCACATCATCTGCATAACAAAGATCCCCTTTTTCGATATCTCCAAATGGGAATGCATGCAATTCTGCTGTACTGTCATCCTCAAATGTCAGTTGGACGTCATATCCCTGCTCTAAAACTTTCTCATCATCTGTTCCATCATTTTCTGTTGTTTCAGATTCTTCCGTCACATCTTCATTCTCGTTTTTTTCTAGAGCTTTGTAATAAAGATTTCTGCTTTCCTGATCAGCAAAAACATCTCCTTCTTCCAGCATATTCTCTGGATAAGCATCCTCATCTGTCAACTTAATCGCAACGCCTTTAATATTTTTTCCAGTTGCATTCTTTACTTCTACTTTAAATGCCTCTTTATCTTCCTGACCAATTGCTTTCAGTTCAGGTTCTTTTTTTTCTTCTTCAACTACCGGTGTCTCTTCTTTTTTACTTCCGCATCCTGTAACCGTTCCAGCCAGACCAATCATGCATAAGCAAAGAGTAACAAGTACCTTCCTTTTCATTCCTACTCTTCCTTTCTATTATTAATTCATTCTATAATAATTCGAATATCTCCAGGTTCCAGACATTCCATAAGAAATCTGATAACCATTTCTTCCTGACTCATGTGTAAAATCAGGATCAAAAACATATGTACTTCCATTTATATCAATCTCAACCCAAGAATGTACTCCCATGCCTCCACTCCGGAGTGGAACATATCCCGCAATCTGGTGTGCATCATATCCTAATAGTTTTGCCATATAATAGAAAGTCCCGGCCATAACATAACAATCTCCTGTTTTGGTCTTAAATCCATGAATCGCAAAATTTTTACTTCCTGGTGACGGATCATTCGAATAATTCACATATGGAAGATTTGCTGACCAGTTGTATGCTGCCCATAGATTCCAGCCAACCCGATTCAAAACATTATATGCCCCTTGATAAGCTTCATTATACACTCCATCTGGTGCAACTACATAACCATTGATTACTGTATTAACCGCCATTGCTCCCTCTGGTGCACCTGACGAATTTCCTGCCGGATATAAATAATACCAGGCATCATTCATTATGATCCATCCTGTTTCCATGGCTCCATTTGCATTCAGATGATACCAGTTTCCATTTTGTTTTGTCCATCCGGTTTCCATTCCACCACCACCATAGAAGTGATACCATCTTCCGTCAATTAGCATCCATTCGGATGCAACCATTTTACCACCTCTTGCTGGATCTAAATAATACCAGTTATTATTCTGCTTAAACCATCCTGTCTCCATATATCCATTTTCATTCAAATGATACCAGGCGCCCGTCTGTCCCGTCCATCCGGTTTCCATTCCACCACCACCATAGAAGTGATACCATCTTCCGTCAATTAGCATCCATTCGGATGCAACCATTTTACCGCCTCTTGCTGGATCTAAATAATACCAGTTATTATTCTGCGTAAACCAGCCTGTCTTCATAGCTCCTGGTGTTTTAGGGCACTCTTTTTCCGTCTGCAG
>ULTY01047195.1_pt1 | contig 13642 bp, 9 predicted proteins | sample 1958021 | NCBI WGS metagenome assembly ULTY01 (sample SAMEA4835746, study PRJEB28245) | human gut metagenome | biome: gut microbiome; material: fecal sample | place: Denmark | collected 2008 | reverse complement strand
GCATAGAGGTCATTCATCACATTTTTCAGAATGACCAGCATTTCGTTGTTCTTTCGGAGCGTGTCAACACCGTCATTCAACGCGATGAAACGGCAGCCGAGGGACGGGAACACAAAATCTGTGTACTTGCCCGCTTCAATGTAATCTCTACCGAGGCGCGATAGGTCTTTGCAGAGGACAAGGTTGATCTTGTGATCCGTGGCGTCCTGTACCAGCCGGTTCAGTCCCGGACGGTCGAAGGTCGTACCCGAAACGCCGTCATCACAGTAATAATCGTACAGCGTCCAGCCCTGTTTCCGCACATAGCGGGAGAGCATTTCCTTTTGGTTGGTAATGCTGGCCGATTCGCCATACTTCCGTTCTTCATCGGAAAGGCGGTAGTAGGCGTCTGCTAATTGAACGTGGTTCCTCATGTTTCCTCCTTCCCGGAACCACTCATTTACGGCTCCATTATACCATGCGGCTATCCTGCTGGTCAAAACTTGCGGCCTGTTTTCCGGTGAAAATGATTTCCTCTGTTACCACTTCCTGGATGGTTTTTGTGCCGGTGAATACGCGCTCCACGACATAGATTGCCGCGCCAATCTGCTGCTCATTCTTATCGTTCATGTGTCGCCACCTCCGCTACTATTATGAACAATTCCTTCCGAACTTAACCCATCAGTGGCCAAGCGCACAGACAAAATATTTTCTCTACAGCTCTGCATTTCCACTTGCTCTAATCTCCCCTGCGCAGGGATTGGTGACATTTTATTTCGCCCCATGCCAGCACAAATGTACCTGTTCATGTTGTGCAGTGCTACCACAGCAGCGCTATTTTCAATTTACATCATTTTGACGGATAGCAAGACTGACACACAACGCCTTGGTCACATCCCGCATTTTTTCTTCGGAAAGTTTGCCAATATAGTATCCTATACGGCGTTTGTCCAAGGTCCGCAATTGCTCCAGCATGACCACGGAAAGATATTTCATTCTACCGATCATACCAATGTAACTGTGTATAGGCAGCTTGGATTTTGCATGAACGCGGCTGGTAATTGGTGCAATAATAACCGTTCTCGCGAAATGATTTCCAACATTGTTTTGAAGGATTAATACGGGTCGCGTTCCCATCTGCTCCGATCCAACAACAGGGTCAAGGTCTGCGTAGTATATTTCGCCCCGTAGGTATATGTGGTTCATATGTATTTCACCCCCATTCGGCACATCAACTTATGTAGAGACCGACAGCATATGCTGCCGGTCTTTATTCTGCGAATCGGTCCTTTTGTCCCCGACACCCCGACCTATAGGAAATCATCAGACGGTTGGCGGCTTAATCCAACTCCACGGGAATCACACCCCTCCGAGGATCTCTCCGAGCTGCCTCCACTTGTTACGACGGATCACGTTCCAAATCCCGCTTCAACGCTCAACATTATGGCCAGACAGGCGTATCATTGTGCCCATAGCCGGTCATGGCGATGCACAGATCCGCTGTGCACTTGCAGCTGACAAAAATCGCTAGTCCGTTTTCCTTGGATGTCACGGCGTATCAGCTGCATCGCTCCCGCTTCTCGCGGAGGCTATGGGAATGTATCTGATGAATGATATGAACATGTCAAGGTACCAGCTTGAAGCAAAAGTGAGGCAACAAGCGAAGGGGATTTGGGGCCCCTCTACTTACTACCTCACTTACACGCAATATTGTAACCCTTAAAATTAAATTTAGCAGTTACTTTTTATGCTTGCAATACATTTCGTTGGAGCCCCCGCTTCCATCTCTGAAAGCAGGGGACTTGCAAAGTCACATAACAGAACAATAAGATTATGGAAGCAGCCCCAACTGCAAAAACTTTTCTGTCTTCCATGCAGCAAGACTGTTTTTGCGGTATAAGCTTTGTTGCCTCTGCACCCAGCGTCTGAGTCTGGGATTCTGCTCAAAATCAGCAGGAACGTCAAAATTATGATTCTGGTTCCCGTAGTCAACCAGCGATTGGAACATCTCAAGCCATTTGGTATCATTGTTTGAAATCCATAGCATCCCAAGGGAGTCTAACTGATTGATTTGGTTCTCCGTAAGATGCTTTCCTTCCCTTTTCCCATGATATATTTGTCGCTGCTCAGAAAGCCACCGTCCCAGCCATACTCCATTTTCTTCATAAGTCGATGGAATGGATATGTTGCCGTGCGTTTTGTAGTAGGATTCCAGCATAGCGTATTTTGTATTCCACGAATCTGGTCGTTCCCATACCATTCCCACTGACTCCATTTTCTTTTTGTGCTGCTCTGGCAGCTTCCCCGCCGATATCGTTCGCGCTGGTTTGCAACCCATTCGCCCAACCGGAACCCATCCGGTGAGCAGCAGGATCTTGTGACATTCAGATCTCCATTTGCACGGAAGTATTCTTGTGCGTGGACCATCCCGTTGGCGAAGCTCCTGTCCAGCTTCCCGGTCCAGTTCATGCCGATGGCGTCAAGCGTCGCGATTTGCCTTTCCGTCAAGGGCTTGCCCTTTCCTGGCTTTTTCCGGTTATAGCGCACAGACTGTAACCATACGCCCAGCTTCAGACCGTCCGGCGAAATATACGCCGCAGGGACCTCCAAGTCCCCATGCTTTCTATAATAATCCTGTGCAGCCTGAAAGTTCATTTCCCACTGGCTGTCTACCTTGCTCCAGATAAAGCCCAGTTCATCCAGCTGCCGGATGCGTTCTTCCGTCAAATACGACAAACGCAAGCCGGACGCCCGATAACCCCGCAGGTTATATACCCAATTCCCCAGGGCGATTCCCTGCGGATCCACATAGTCTTTCTTGATATCCACATCACCGTAAGCACCCTTGTATGCTTTCAGTGCAGCGAAGTATTTTTCCCATCTCTGCTGCTGGACGTCCCATACCATCCCGATGCCATCCAGCCGGCAGACCTGTTCCTCTGTCAGCGTACCCGGAACGGACCCGCTGTGCACACGGCGCTGGGTTTGCAGCCAGGCCCCCAGAGAATACCCCTCCGGTGTCTTATACTGCTTCGGCACATTCAGATGCCCGTACGCCCGGTAAAATGCCGCCGCACACACAAACATATGCTCCCACGGAACGGACAGAGAATCCTCCAGCCTGGCAAATAACTGCCGACACTCCCGTACCTCGTCGATGATCTCAAATCGCTCCTGGACAATGTCGCCGCCGCCCAAATACCGATAGTAGGTGATAGCCGCCTGCATCTCCTCCTGGATGGTTCCGATACTGTATAGATTCTCCACATTGTTGACAACGTCCAGTATCAGCGGAGTTCTGGCTGAGCCGCAGGACAGGGCCCGGCCTATCTGCTGCTTGTAGACGGTGGGTGAAACTGTGGGACGAAACAGAATGACCCCGGAAACATCCGGCGTGTGGATGCCTTCGTTCAGCATGTCAATACAAAACAGCAGCTTCAAATGCGCACTGCCGTCCGCCTTGAAAGCAGCAAAGGCCTGGCTGGTTTCCGGGTCCTCCGAATAGGCCCGGTAAACATGGGGCTCCGGGTCTACTCCGCCGAACCACTGGGACACATGACAGAGCAGCTCATCCATATGATCCTTATTGGCGCAGAACACCAGATATTTTCCGGACCGGTCCGTCATATGCTTCTGGAACATGACGTCCAGCCCATCCGCCATTTCCAGCTTCCGGCGCAGAGTGTCCAGATACACCTGGGCCGCATCCCGCGTAGGCCTTGACTTGGCCCGTTGAATGCGGCGCTGATACTTTTCAAGCTCCTTCTGATAGCTGTAGATTCCCACCACATACTTGGGCGCAGGCAATATGCCGCGGACGATCGCCTCGCCCAAGGTCATCTCGTTGGCCACGTTCCCGTCAAACAGCTCATCTGCCATATTTCGCTGGCCGTCCAGGTACCGCACGCTGGTGGCAGACAGGCCCAGCAGCTTCGCATCCGGATACATATGCAGGAGCCGGTCCACGCCCTGTCCCCACATTTCCGCTTCGCAGCGATGAAACTCGTCCAGGATCACGTAGTCCGGACGAATTTCAGACATTTCCTCCAGCTCCATGGACAGGAGCTTTGCATAGGTGAAGAAGTGAATATTCTCCGGCTGCTCTCCTCCGGTGACAGCAGTCAGATTCTCCATCTGTGTCCTGAAAATATAAGCGCTGGGAGACAGCCAGCAAACCGTTTTGTCCGGATGGTCCGCGCAGAGCTGAAAGGCAATAAAGGATTTTCCGGTGCCGGTGGGATGCACGATCGCAGCCTTTCCCTCATTCTCCAGCATTCGGCTTGCCGCGTGGTATGCAGCCTTGTTGTGGGGAAATAGATCCAAGTTCACGCAGTCTGTCCTCCCTTGACGCTTTGATAATATAAGCAGAGTTTACATCATTCCGGCGCAAATTGCAACGTTAACCCGGCAGTTCCCATTCAAAACATAAGAATCGGTAAAAACGGCGAAGGCAGGTTGACGCCTGGCATTGGTCTGCGGCACATCAGTTATTTCAAACGGACAATTTCCTTAGTCAAAAGGTTCAATTTCAATGCGGCATATTGGTAATTGTTCCAAATTTTGCAAAATGTGTCGAATTTTGTTGCAAAATAGGAAGTGGGACAGTTCTGTAAGTAGACGCATGAACTAGCGCGTGAATACAAAGAGAAAGAGAGAAAAACGAATGAAACTGTGGAAACGCATACTGTCCTGTTTCCTGGCGCTCCTTCTGACCGTATACCTGCTCCCCGTGCAGGTCATGGCTGAAGAGTTGGGGGACCTGTGGCCGCTGACAACGGAAAACATCGCAGAGACACCTCCCGATGTAATAGGAGAAGTCCTGGAGCGACGGGGCGAAAACCAGAAAGAATTTCTGCTGGCCAACGGCGTGCGGCAGGTAGTTATCTATCCTGCAGCCGTTCATTATCAAAAAGATGGCCAGTGGGAGGATATCGATAATCGTCTTCTGCCTGCGGCTACGCGGGACGGCGAGACGGTTTATCAGAATGCCGCCGGTATGTGGGATGTCTCGGTACCCGCCGAACTGAACACCGCCGGCGGGATCACTGTCAGTCGGAATGGATATAGTCTATCCTTTTATCTGACAGGTCAGTTGTTTGAAGACGGAGGCGCTATCTCGGAAAGCGGCAGCGCCTCCATGGGGGAGGAACTGTCCGGTGAGGATATGATCTGCGTTCCCGCAGGTGAAAGTACTGCGGCAATCAGCAGTACCACTTCCACTTTGGCAGACGATGACCAGCTTCAGCCAGAAGCTGCGCTGAAGAATCAGCGCAGTGAGGCCCTGTATCAGAATGTTTATCACGACACAGATGTGACCTATGACTTGGACTCCAATCGGTTGAAGGAGTCCCTGATTCTGCGCAGCTGCCCGAAGGAAATGCTGGGCTACCGCTATCGCCTGGAAACGGACAGCCTGCGGCTGGAGCTTCAAGAGGACAACCGTATTCTGGCCTATGCCAAAGACGCCGGTCTCCAAGATGAACCGGTGTTCTATATGCCGGCTCCGTATCTGCTGGATGCAGAAAACGCATACTCCAATGATATCAAAGTGACTTTGGAAGAAAACGACAAGGGCTATGAGCTGCGGTACTATCTGCCCCAGGATTGGATGGCAGACGCTGCGTATCCCGTGGTAATGGACCCCGTGGTCCAGCCGGTATCCAACACGTTCACCATCCGGGATAAGACCGTGACCCAGCGCAATCCGCCGGCCTATGATGCCATTTCTCTGGATGCAGGATATTCCACCAACCGCGGGCGGGAGCGGATTTATATTCGTTTTAAGAATATCCCCTCTTTGACCTCAGCGGATGTGGTCGTAGGCGCAAAGGTTTTACTTTACAAATATAGCGGCTCCGGTAGTATCTCGGGCAATTATATGACGGCGCATCAGGTCAAAAGCATGTGGGACTCTGAGACAATTACCTGGGCTAACCGGGCAGACTATGTCCACACCTCAGAAGATTATCAATTCGTTGCCGGACAAACCTGGCATAGCTGGGATATTACGAACATTGCCCAAAAATGGTATGAGCCCTCCGGAAATACTGGTGTCATGCTTCGCATGTCGGAAGCCGTAGAGGGTGGGACGACAACAAAAACTGCGTCCTTCTATTCCTCTGACTACAGCAACACGCAGCAATGCCCCATGCTGGTCATCTCCTACATCAACAACTGCGGACTGGAAAGCACCTGGGACTATACCTCTTCCAGTGCCGGACGGGCCGGTACCGGCTATGTCAATGACTACACCGGAAACCTGGTGTGGGTCCACACAGGGCTGGGCTTTTCCGGCAACCGGATGCCCGTCAGCATCAACGCTGTCTATAACGCAAACGACAAGGGAAACAAGGCCTACGGTCTTGGCTACGGCTGGCGTACCAATTACAACCAGCGCGTTGAGCAGATCACTTTAGGCGGCACTACCTATTACCGGTGGGAGGATGAGGACGGCACCCGCCACTATTTTATGAAAAAATCTGCCGGGCTGTATGTGGATGAACTGGAGCCTACACGTCAACTGACGGATACCGGCAGCGGAACGAAAAAAATCTGTATCACAGAAAAGAGCGGCAGCAAACGCTATTTCGATGCCAGTGGACGGCTGGCTGGACTCTCCAATAACCAGGCCACAGCCAGCAGTGTCTCCATTTACTACGCATCGCAGGATCACATCTCGGTCATCTCGGACGGCGTTGGCCGCAAATACCGATTCAGCTATGACAGCAGCGGCAACCTGACCAAGATCAGCTTTACAGGCACCGGCACAACAGAGTTGTCCGCTATGACCTACCAGGTCAGCGGCGATAATCTGAGGACCATCGGATATCCAGACGGGAAAAATGCGACATTTTCCTATGGTGCAGAACATCTGCTGACCGGTGCGCAGGATGCTGACGGCTATAAGCTGGCGTATACCTATAACACGACCACGAACGGACAGCCTAACCGAATCGCGACCATCAAGGAATACGATGGCAGCACCGCAGGCGGAACACTGTCTCTGGAATATGCACATAACCAGACCACATTTACCGATCACAACGGCAACAAGGAGATCATGCAGTTCAACCGCTACGGCAGTACCCTGTCGGTGCAGGATGGACTGGGCCGTGCGCAGTTCTCCCAATATGCCAACAGCACGGACCTGTCCAAGGCCAGTCAGCTGACGCTGTCGTCCAAGCTGCAGAATACCGTCATCAATCTGCTGGAAAGCGGCAGCCTCGAGAGCAAGACTGGATGGACGGTATCCGGCACCGGCACCGGCAGCTGGAGCTACAGCCAGGCCCAGGCCTACTATGGCCGCACCTCCCTGTCCATTCAGAACAACACCCTCAAGCCGGTCAGCAGCGCTGTGCGGGCCCTTGAGCCCGGGAAGACATATACCTTCTCCGCCTATGTCAGAGCCGGAGCCAGCGGAGCCCGCATCGGATTGCTGAAGCCCGGCAGCACGGAGCCCCTGGCTGTCAGCACCGCCGCACCGGCCAATAACACCTGGACCCGGCTGCAGGTGACGTATACGCTGCCATCCGGAAGCGCCTATGCCTCGGTTCTCCCCTTCCTGCAGAACACCTCCGGTACGGCCGCCTATTTTGACGCCTTGCAGCTGGAACAGACCGCCTCGCCCAGCCGGTATAACCTGGTGGAAAACAGCGACTTTTCCTTTAATTCCGCCTGGACTCCCAACTCCAGCTGCGCCAGTACGGACCAGATCATCACCTATACCAGCTCTCCCACGGAGAACTCAGACAAGCGGGTCATGCGCATCACCGGCGACCCCAACAAGCATAAGTATGGCAACCAGATCCTGGACGGTCTCAGCGGTATGGCCGACGATGTATATACGGTTTCCGGCTGGGCCAAGGGCGACTGCGTATATACGGACGACAGCAATCGCCGGATGTATGCCCTGATGGTGCGATTCTATTACACAGATGGCACCACAAGCGATAACTTTATCAAGTTCAATCCGGATACGGACAGCCAGAGCAGTTGGCAGTTTGTTTCCGGCGTGGTCAAGGCAGCCAAGCCCTACTCCCAAATGGGCATCTACACGGCCTATGTCCAGACGCTGAACACCGTCTATTTCGACAATGTGCAGCTGTTCAAAGAGGAGTTTGGACATAGCTATGACTACGACTCCAACGGCAATCTCATCAGCGTGGTAGACCTGCAAAAGAACAAAACCAAATATGATTACGATTCCAACAACAATTTGGTAAAAATGACCTTGCCAAGTGGGGCCAGTCAGTCGTATACTTATGATAGTTACCACAACGTGACCAAAGCGGTAAGCCCGGAGGGCGTTACCTCCCGGTTCACCTATGATACCTATGGCAACATCAAGACCGTAAAGCTGGGCAGCGGCAGCCAGACCATTTCCGCCAGCGCGGTGTACACGGCTAACGGGGACCAGGTCTCCAGCGTTACGGACGCACTGGGCCAGACCACCACCTATGGCTACGACACCCAGACCGGCGTTCTGAACTGGACCCAGGCTCCCGGCGAGACGGCCAGCACCCGCACCAACTACACCCACGACCAGCTGTACCGCACCACCAAGGTCCAGCAGAGCACTGCCGCGGTGGACTATACCTACAGCAAGGATCTGCTGTCCGCCATTTCCACCGCCTCCGGCACGGATTACAGCTTCACCTACGGGGTGTTCGACCTGACCACGGCGGTGAAGGCCGGAAGCCGCACCCTGATCTCCCACAGCTATACCAACGATCAGAACCGGCGGCTGAGCCGGTCCGTCTACGGCAACGGCGACGCCGTGTCCTACAGTTACGACAGCTTTGGCCGAAGCACCTCCGTGACCTATGGCGACACCGGCAGCACCGTGTCCTACGCCTACGACGCCAACAGCAACCTGGGCCAGCTGACCGACGGCATTTCCGGCCGGGTCAACCGCTACAGCTACGATTTTCTGGACCGGCTCATGCGGTATGAGGAGTCTGGCGACGGCTACAGCAACATCGTCCAGTGGGGCTACGATGACGAGAACAACCTGTCCTCCCAGACCCAGACCCTCAACGGCACCACCTACACCAGTACCTATGCCTATGACAAGGACAACCGGCTGACCAAGGCGACGGAGGGTACGATCTCCGCCAACTACACCTACGACAGCTTCAGCCGCATGACGGGGCTGACCGCCAAAAACGGCAGCACCTCCGTGGTCAACACCGCCGTCACCTATGTGGACCCCAGCTCGTCGGCTACCTCCACCCAGGTGAAAACCTGGAACAACGGCAAGGCTGCGTACACGTACACCTATGACAACAAGGGGAATATTACCTCCATTACCGGCGGCGGACAAGAATTTGAGTACCGATATGACAAATATGGCCGTCTGATCAGTGCGGAGGACTATCCCGGTGGCTATGTCTGGACGTACACCTATGACGATGGCGGCAACATAACTCAGCGCGGCCTGACAGATTATCACAATAACAAAAATCCAAATTCCATTCTCGCAACCTATACTTACGGCGACGCCGATTGGCCGGACCTGCTGACGGCGTTCAATGGGAAGTCCATCACCTACGACGCCATAGGCAACCCCCTGTCCGACGGCACATGGACCTATGCCTGGCAGCATGGCCGCCAGCTGGCGTCCATGAGCAAGAGCGGCAGCAGCATCACCTACGGCTACAATGCCGACGGAAAACGCATTTCCAAGACGGTCAACGGCACGACGTATAATTACGCCTATCTGGGCGACGCCCTGACGGACCTGTCCTGGGGCAGCAACCGGATGCACTTCACCTACGACAGCCTGGGTCCCGCGTCTGTGACGTACAACGGCAACCGGTATTTCTACCTGAAAAATGCCCAGGGCGATGTCACCGGTCTTGTGAACGCCAGCGGCACCCAGGTGGTGTCCTACACCTACGACCCCTGGGGCGCGCCCATGTCCGTCAGCGGCACCATGGCCGCCACCCTCGGCGCTGCGAATCCCCTGCGTTATCGCGGGTACGTCTATGACACCGAAACGGGCCTGTACTACCTCAGCAGCCGGTACTATAACCCGGTCTGGGGAAGGTTTATCAATGCGGATACCGCTGATGTCCTTGGGGCTTCCCCGGACAAAGCCAACTGGGATAAGAATCTCTTTGCCTACTGCGATAATGACCCAGTCAATCGACAAGATAATGGAGGCGACTTGTGGCAGGAGGTCCTTGTTGATGCACTTATCTCCGGAGTTGTCGGCGGTGTATTCGGATTAATCAATGATTGGATGTTAGGGGAAGACCTTTCTTTTGGCACATTGTTTAATAATTTTTGGAAGAGCTTTGCCAAGGGCTTTGTAAGTTCATTTGCTGCAAATTCCTACCAGTTGTTTTCGCCGCTGCCCTCAGTTAAACGAACCGCGCAGTTGGTTGGGGCAATTTACTCTGGAATACTTGCCTTTGGAGATGTAGTTATTTCCTCTGAAAGCCGCTCGCCGGAAATGCTCAACCGAGCAGTTATGGCTGCCATTGTGGCAATCATGTCATCGGCTGTAACAGCTTTGGTCCCCGAGGTTGATGGATCTGCAGCAGAAAAGGTTATCGGTGAAGCATTTTGTAAGATGACCTTTAGCGCACCTTGCGAAGCGGTCGGTTCTGCGTATATCGCAGCAACAACATACTCGTCGAGCCGCAGAAGCAGAAGTAGCAGAAGCAGCGGAGGGAGTTCTAATATGGGTATGGGCCGAAGGGGCCCGGTAAGGATGACTGTATGAAGAAATTAGAAAAAGGCACCATGCGCATCTCCTCATCTGGGATGCATGACCAGATGATGTTTTTCGTTATATCCGGCGTGGGCATTGATGTGTTTTATATCTACGCCTATATCTCCTATTTTCAACCACCTACTCCAATAGCCCTTGACGTAGTTGTATTCTGGATTTTTGGACTGATATTTAATGCGGTGGTATTTACCATGATTATTGCGCTCAGCCGGGTATACATTGTATCCACCAAGGGGATTACCGTGATATTTCTGGGTATCTTCCGTCACCTCTATCCATGGGAACGGTTTCAGATGGTAGGCCTGTATCCCATATCGAAAGTTATAGAAGAAACACCCGGCGAGGCATTCATGATGGTATGCAGCACCGTAATGTTAGAAGGAACAGCCGGTGGACGGATCAATATAGAGCGTGCCACCTTTCGCTGGCCGCAGGTTTTGATTTTTCCACCGCTGACAGGCGAGGAACGCATGCAATTTGAAAGCCTGCGGCGCGGGGAAATACCTCCTGACCTGGAGGACCAGGAACCCGACCAGAGTGAATAATCGTCCCAGCTGACGGACGTGGCCGTCTATTAACGGCCACGTCCGGACAGCAAGCAGTATGCCTATGACAAGGACAACCGGCTGACCAAGACGACGGAGGGCACGATCTCCGCCAACTACACCTACGACAGCTTCAGCCGCATGACGGGGCTGACCGCCAAAAACGGAGTCCCTCTTACCGCAAAAATGCCTCATATATAAGACGGGTATAACCGCTTACCTGTCTTATATATGAGGCTTAGTTTTGTTCACATTTTCTCCTCTATCGCCTTACGCGCCTTGCTCCTGGCCCTTGTCAGCAGCATCCGCACACTGCTGGGCTTGACGCCCAAGGCAGAGGCAATCTCCGCATCGCTCATATTCAGGACATATTTGTCCTCCAGCAGCTGCCGCGTCCGCGAATCCAGCTGCGGTCATACACGCCAAAGCACATCGGCATCGTCCAAAAGCAGGATCTGCCGTTCCGGATTCTCTGCATCCCGGGAGGCAATGTCAATCACCCCATTCCCCACAGGGAAGGGGGCCCTGCGCTGACGCTTTTCCTCCTCGATGGCATTATGCCGGCACGCCACAACGATGTAGTTGGTGCGGGAGGCTGCGTCCATCTCCCGCAGCTGGGGAATATGGTCGATGAATTTTCTGACAGACTCCTGCAGCACATCCTCGCACGTCCATTGGTCATGTATGACCTTCCGGATAGTTGCGTACATGAGTGGGTGGTATTCCAAAAACAGCCACTCCATAAAGTCTCGGTCATCATCATTCTCTATGGTCTGAATGCAGATGGGAATCATTCGGTATTCTCCCCTTCTCAGAAAAGCAATAAAAACCGAGAAAAATTATAGCAAAAAAATCGAATCTTGACAATAGTGCTTCCATGGAAGAAAATATTTTTGGAAAAAATTTAGAAAAACTGTTGCATTTTGCCGTTTCAACAGTTCTATTGGTGTAGAGGGATTTGAGGAGGTACCAGCATGACAAAGCAGGAAATGCTGTATGAGCAGTATAATGATGCATTGTTCCGGCTGCTGATGCACAGTGTTGCACAGCATCAGGGGCAGCAGTACCAGGAGGAAAACCAGGCGCTGAAAGCGCAGGAGGGCGGCCCCTCCGAGACGGTGAAGCGCCGGTGTCTGCGGACGATCTCCCGGCAGGTAAGGCGGGGCCACGCCCGCGCCGCAGCCCGGACGGCGTCGCGGGTCCTCAGCAAGGCGGCGGTCGTTATGCTGCTGGTCATTTCCTGCCTGACGGCTGCGTTCGCCGTGTCACCCGTTTTCCGCAGCGACGCGCTGCGGTGGGCTGTGGCGACCTTCGGCGATCATGCGGAGTACCGATTCAACCAAACGGAAGGAGGTGTTCAGTATCAGGGCATCGAAGTGGGCTGGCTGCCGGAGGGATATGAGTTGGTGGAAAGTCGGACGGCCAATAGAATGACTTCACAACTCTATATCGAACTAAGCGATGGCTTAGAGCAAAGTGTTAAAATTCAGGTAATGAATTTCTCCAACGCAGGTATTTTCAAAGTTGATACGGAAGCTGACCAGGTATACCAGGTTTCCGTGCAGAACACGCTTGCCACAGTAATCCAGAGAGAAGGAAGTATCCAGCTTACCTGGATGTATCCGGAATCCAATTGCATCGTCATGCTTTATGGCGATAACATCTCCACAGAGACTGCCCTGAGAATTGCCCAGAGCATCGTTTTGTCCTGACGGACAGTCAGGACCCTTATTGCAGAAAAATGACAGACAGGAGAGAAGACATGAAGAAGAAACTGGTTTCCTTTATGTGCGCCGTCATGGCCGCGCTTTGCCTGGCGGTATCTGTTCCGGTGCAGGCCTATGCTGCGACGGAGGATGAGATCGTACTACAACAGTACATTGGTATTTCACAAATATCTGCTGATTTGTATTTTGAAAATGGTGCTGCTTATTGCCGGGGAACTACCCGTGCGTACAAGGGATACACCGTTAATTTGGTCATGGTCCTGAAGCGCAGCAACGTGGAATATGCGCGTTGGGAGGATACTGTTACGTATGATGACATTACACTTGCGACGTCCTGCAACATCACTCACGGCCATGTGTACCAGGTAGTGGTCACGGCCTATGTGTATAACTCTGCGGGGAAGCTGGTGGAGACCCAGACAGCTGAAACCTCCATCAAAGCTTATTAACACCGCAAAACCGTAACAACAAAAAACGAACGAAGGTGACCCTTCATGCAGACCGAGGATGCTCCAGAGCTGACACCGGAGTTTCTGGAGGACTTGCGTCGATATACGGAATACGGGTGGGGACCCGGGATCACGGCGGCGCTGCTGAACCGTTGGCATCCGGTGGCGCTGACAAACCTGGATGTGATCAGACTCCGCCGACGT
>ULTY01039518.1_pt1 | contig 13896 bp, 10 predicted proteins | sample 1958021 | NCBI WGS metagenome assembly ULTY01 (sample SAMEA4835746, study PRJEB28245) | human gut metagenome | biome: gut microbiome; material: fecal sample | place: Denmark | collected 2008 | reverse complement strand
CCGCCACATTCGGGTCTGGGACGGGCCAAGGTAGCCCGGTTGGCAGCCTGAAGTTTCCACGCCCATTGGTCATCGGAGAAGAAAAAGAAACCTCGCCTGCCCGCAAAGGGGTTGGCAAGGTTTCTGTTATTGGTTCCGTTTTTGCGTCTTATGAAGGACAGATGCTTTGCAGGTCCCCTGCCGCCTTGATCTTCACCCGGCTGGTATGGCCTGCATAATATTGCAGCGGCACATCCTCCACCTCGATGATCTCCACCGTTTCCCGTATGGCGCCGGCTGTTACCGCCAGCTCCACCGCTTCCGCCTTGGCCTTGGCCAGGGCCTGCTCCCGGGGGATCTCATCGTAATTGATCAGCCGCTCATAAGTGCCGCTCACCTTGGAAATGGCGCAACCAATGGCGTTGGCGCAGCCAAAATGGGCCGGCTTGATCACCGAAGCAGCGCCCGCCAGCTTCTCCGGCAAGATGATGGAGCCGCCGCCCACCAAGATAACGTCGCTGTCCTGGTTGGACACCTTCATGGCGTCAATGAAATCCTCCGCCAGCGTCGTGATGACCTGCATGGCCTTCTGGGCTAAGTCCAGAGGAATATGCTGTACCCGGGCAGGGTCTCCCAACGTCACCATGCCCAGCCGCACTGCGATGTCCGTAGCGGTGAGGGTATCGCCGCCGAAGATCAGCGCCTTGCTGGTTATGGCATAGCCCACGCTGTCCGGCCCTACCGTAACGCTTCCATCCGGCTTTTGCCGCACGATGGAGCCGCCCCCTAGACCAATGGAGATCACATCCGGCATGCGGAAATTGGTGCGCACCCCGCCTATGGTAACTGCCACGCTGGACTCCCGGGGGAATCCGTTCTGGATCGCCCCCAGATCCGTTGTGGTGCCGCCCACGTCGATCACGATGGCGTTTTTCAGCTTGCTTAGATAGCTGGCCCCGCGTATGGAGTTGGTGGGGCCGCAGGCAACGGTGAGGATGGGATACCGCCGCGCATGCTCCATGGTCATCAAGGTGCCGTCGTTCTGGCTAAGGTAGATATCTGCGTTGGTGATCCCTTCCTCCGCCAGGCTCTTTGCAAACCCTTCGGTAAACCGGTCTGCCACCTGCCAAAGGGCGGCGTTCAAGATGGTGGCGTTTTCCCGCTCGATCAGGCCCATAGAGCCGATCTCGCTGGAAATGGATACATGTACATCCGGCCCCATCACTTCCCGGCACAGCTTTGCTGCTTCCAGCTCCTGGTCGTTGCGCACGGTGGAGAATACGCTGGAAATGGCCATGGATTTGACGCCCTTTTCCCGCATCTCCTGGAAGAAGGCTCGGGCCGCCTCTCGGTCAAAGGGCGCCAGTTCCTTGCCGTCATGCTCGAAGCCTCCGCCGATGATCTTGCTGCCTACGGCGATCCCTTGGATATCCTCTGCCCAGTCCAGCATGGGACGGACGGCCATTGTGGCCGGCGCACCCAGCCGGAGAATGCCGATGGGCGCCAGATTTTTCCGCTCCACAATGGCGTTGGTGCATTGGGTGGTGCCCAGCATTGCCTGGCGGATCTTGGTTTTATCGATCCCGGATACCCGCAGTACCTCCCGGACAGCGCAGAGGATTCCCTCGTATACATCCCCGGAGGTGGGATATTTTATATCCGCTACCACTTGTAAATTTTCATCGATGAGCACCGCGTCCGTGTTGGTGCCACCCACGTCTACGCCCAGCTTGTACATCATGCTATTCCTCCTTCGCAGCGCTCCTCCAGGGGGATATACGGCGTATCCAACCCAAAGTACTGGGGTCCCACCAGGTCAAGCCCCGCCTGGGTCCGCCACATTTCAAAGCACTTTAGCCCAACTACTAGCACCCGCTTGCCGTATTTAAGCCCGTCCGTTGTCACGGGGATAAAGGTTTCCGTATCTACCAGGCAGATAAGGTCCGGCGTAGTGGCTACGATCTTCCCGTCTACCGTTGCGCACAGGTTTTCGTTCTGGAATTCCACAAATGCCTGCCGGCCCTTGCATTCCCCGATGCCCTCCAGCACCACTTTGCCGAAGTTGAACCCGCCCCGGGTCTCCCGCAGCACGTCCGTAATCTTTCCTTTAAAGAGCTTGTAGCCCTCGGAGAAGGACAGAAAGTGGGATTCCGGCGTTTCGTCTTTTCCGCAATTCTTTACGGTGCGTATGGCCTCGCCCAACTTTTGGCTACGGGTGACGATATTCTTCACCCCGTATTGTTTCAGCTGGGCCCCGCTGATGGGGTACAGGGCGACGGATACTGCGCCGCCGCAGCTCATGGTGACCGCCCGGGCCAGTTCCTCGGTCCATTTGTTGGTAATGGTGCGGAAGATGACGCAGTTCCCCTTTTCGTCCGTAAGGGCCATGGGCGTAGCGCTGCAGCCGCCAATGGTAAAGGTGACCATTTGCAGTTCCGGGAAGGCGCGGCCCATGCCGTCCGCATCCACCAGGGGCAACCCCAGCCTTGCGCAGGCAGCGATGGGGAGCATGGAATTTACCCCGCCTGCCTCAATGGGCAAAAAGGCATCGATCTTTTTGCCGAAAAACTGGGATACCATCTCATGCAGGGTTTGATATTCCTGGCCGCCGATCCCCTTTTCCGCCAGTACGGTAGGCGCCCCCATCATGGCGATGGGCACGACCAGGGCGTCATCCGACAACTCCGTGGGGTCCAATAGGGTCACTTCGCCGCATTCCTGTATGGCGCCCATGGCCACCAGCTTGCCAATATAAGGGTCCCCGCCGCCGCCGGCTCCTAGAAGCGCGGCGCCTAGAGCGATATCTTCAATCTCTTTGATGCCGATTTTTCTCATGTCCTTCTCCTTATTTTGCCGAAGCCGTAGCTTCCTCTATGGTCATATCCCCCTGGCCGATCAGCGGCGTCTTTTCCAGAGCTTTGTAAAGCACAGCATAGGCCACAAAGGAGATCACCACGCCGTCCAGCGCCGGGCTGAATACCTGTAGCACGCCCAGGGTCTCCAGCAAGGCAAAGCTGCCGCCCAGGACCCAGGCGATGATCCCGACCCAGTTCGTACCCCGCCGGGGGAGCCAGGCCGTTTTATCCGCCTTGCAGATTACCCAGTAATCGCTTATGACGATGCCCATGATGGGGGGCACCACAGCGCCGATGATGCTGATGTAGGTGTTGAGGAAATCCGCCAAACCCAGAATGGCCAAAATAACCCCGACTACGCCCACGCCCATGGTCACCTTGGGCCGGTCTTTATCCTTGATGGAAAACATCTTACATACAGCCAAGCCGGACATATAGGCATTGCCCGTATTGGTGGTCCAGGTAGCCAGGATCAGCACCAGCATGGCGATAAAGGGCATCCCCAGATTGGCAAATATGGCGGTCACATCGTAATTGCCGGTACCCAAGGCCATGATCGCCCCAACCATGATCATAAAGGTCGCGGCGGGCAGAACGCCGATCACCGTGGCTTTTACCACATCCGCCCGCGTACGCAGATACCGGGTATAGTCCGAGTTGCAGGTAGCGCCCAGGGCAAACAGGCCGATGACTGTGGAGATGGCGGCGGGCATTCCCATCTGGTTTTCCGTTACCGTGGAGGAAATGCTGGCCCATCCGCTCATGTCCAGGGCGTGGATGCAGCCATAGGCGCACAAGAGGATCAACAAGGGGACGGCAATGTAGTTCAGCACGGCCATCCATTTCACACCATAGACCGCCGTGATAAACATCACAACGCCCCAGATGGTGCAGGAGAGCCAGAAGGGAAATGCGACGCCAAACAGGCTCATAAGCGTGTTAAAAGCCAAGGCGCAGGTGGCTGTCTGCACGGCAAACCAGCCCGCCTCTGCAATGAACACCACCAGCGCCATGGAGAAATTCGCGCCGGACATGCCGAAGGCTCGGGTGGAGCACATGGTGGCATTGAGTCCCAGATCGCTGCCGATAATGCCGCCCAGCACCATCAGCAGGCAGCAGATCGCAAAGCCGATCACCGTTGCCCAAAAGATGGAGCCCATGGTAAGGGAGCTGGCAAACAGGCCGCCTACCATCAGCATCGGGATGCAGATCATGGTGCCGATCCAGATGAACGCCACGCTGATCCAGGTTCGCTTTTCACTGCTCAGGATCTGGGAAATGCCCTTATCCTGTTGGGTGGTTTTTGCCTCTTTGGCTGTGTTTGTTTCGCGCATAGGATACCTCCGGATGATTGCTTTTCTGCCGGCAAAGGTGAAAGATTTATTCCGACAGCATACCCTTGCATTTTACTGCGTTACACAACAAAGGTGAATTGGTGTAAGGGCAGAAAAAGAAAGGGGGTTCCTTGTCCTTTTGGACAAGGAACCCATCCTGCTGGCTGTAATAAATTCAAAAAAACCCTTTTACCAGGGCGTAACCGGCTGCCCCATGGCACAACGCGCTTGCAGCCGCGCCTGGGAGCGCGCCGTCTCCGCCTGGAGCCACGCGCCTTTGTCCATGGCCCGGGCGATGCGGAAACGACCTGGCGCCAGGCGATTTCTCCGAGTTTCGGCTTTGTCCTGTCAAACAAGGGCCCAGGCCATCGTCAATTGAGCAGGCGCTGTACTGCTACCGCCTGATACAGGGCAGCCGCCTCCGGCATCTTGCCGGGATGATAGCCCAACAGGTCCGCGATGCGCTTGATTCGATATTTTACCGTGTTTTTATGCAAGTATAAAAGCTGCGCGGTTTTTGTTACGCTGGACGCCCCATCCAGTAAAAATACCGCCAGCGTCTTTTGCAGGTTCATCTCATCGTCGTCCTTTTGCAGATACGCCAGCGGCGCCAGGCATTGCTTTACCCCTGCCTCGTCCTTCTGGATCAGCTGCCGGCAATGGGAGACAAATTCCATATCCCCGCCTGTAAAGATCCGCTGCAGGGGAAAGATCTTCCGGGCATCCCCTAGATGTTCCTTATAGGTTTGGTATGCCGCCCGCACATCCCCCGTGGTCATAAGCTGGCTGCAGCGGGTCAAGGTAGCGTTGGCGTCCTGCTGGGCAACCCCTTTCAGGATGTCCATAAGCATCTGCTCCGCCTCCTGTAAGGAAGGCGGCGTGCTCAGGAACAACAATAGCCGCTCCCCATAGATATCCGCCACAAACGTCCCCTTGAAGCCGGATAGATATTCCTTTACCCAGGCCAGCTGTTCCTTGTAGGCCGTCGCCTCCTTGGTCTGGCCACTATCCAGAATCCACATTTCATGGATGGCGGCAATGTCAATATGAAAAATCTCCGCCAGCCGGTACATCTTCATAGGCTCGTCCTGCAAAATGGCCCGTACCAGTTCATGGATGGCCACCTCCCCGTGCTTGCGACCCCAAATGTTGATGCAAATCCTTGCTGCATCCACGATTTGGGAAAGGGCGTCCGCTTCCAATGGCAAGCCTGCTTTGAGCAGCAATAACTCCATGGTTTGCCCGCTGTCGGTCTTGATGGCATTGCGGTACAGCCGGCAATCCCCGGCAAAGGGATACGCGATGCTCCCCCCGCTGGAAGGAAACGCCCGCAGGCGCTCCATCTCCTCCTTGATCCGGTTTTCCGTACTGCGGGGCCAGGTAACCAGGTTTAAAATGTGAAAGGCTGCGTCGCACAGGATCACCGTAGCGCATATCCGATCGCTGAGCATTTTCATCACCGTATTCACGGACTGCTGATGCTTCGGAAGGGCGGATACCCGTTCTAGGATGTCCAACACGATGGAATTTTGCTTTGCCTGGTCCCGGAAGATGCAGGCGGTCACATCGTTGATCACCTCCCCATACCGAAGGGCCTGTTCCCCTTCCGGCATACAGATCAGCACAAAATCCAATTCATCTGCCAGCTGAATGAGCTTAGGGTCTACCTTTGGCATATAGATCCCCACATAATAGAGGATCAGCCCCACTTCCCCGCCTTGCGCCAGGCGGCGCAGGTTGTCGCATTGCCGCTGGACATCGTCCCGGCAGTTCAAAAACCCGGTAATCACGATCTCGCTTCCGTAAAATTCCCCCTGGGGAAACAAGGGATCGATCAGGATTCCTGGGTCCACGGATTCCAATACGGAAATAGAGGAAACGATCTTCCCCAGTCCATTTCGCCCGCCCAATACCTTTGCCTGCCGCAGGGAAGGCAAATTCAACAGATCCGCCACCGTTACACTCATGCGCGCCTCCTCGTTTCCCCTTGTTATCCGCTCTGCGCCGGGCCAGCTACCGCACCGTTGCCGTCGGCGGGAAGGGCAATGCCTTTCGCTTCCGGCCATTCATACAGCTCCAGCAAGGGGTTCCAACATGGAAGGTGTTTCTACCTTCGCTCCATCCCCGGCAACGGCTTTCAGAAGCGGAGCTATATTCCGCCCCTATGCTTAGGCTCCTTAAAGGGCCCCAGGCTCATGGCGAACTTTCCCGCCAATCCCCATATGGATAGCTGCCGGTTTTGGCCCATTTGTTGCTACCATGTCGCCCCGTTTCTTCGACATTTTCATGGCCTTTTTCCCATATGTTCATATTTTATCTTCTTTTTCTAGTTGAAGCAACCTCATGCTCCTTTTTTAGGCCATAGAAGGCCCTATACCGGCCTGTTTTTCCCTTCCCCGTTTAACATCCCAGGGTCTTTACCATAATATATTCCGATTCGGTTTCCCTTAGGGTGTGGAAGTCCAGCCGCCGATATAAGGCCACGGCTGGGTTTTCCTTTTGTACGGAAAGGGAGGCACGCCGGTATCCGGCCTGGGCAAGTTGGTCCAGCAAGGCCCTGAGCAGCGCCCCGCCGATCCCCTGCCCCCGGTAGGGCGCTTCCACCGCCGCCGCCAAGGAAGGGGTATCGTCATCCACGTGGCCGTAGTCCTCCATGATCCTGGCCCAGGCGGCCCCCACCAGCTTGCCCGCCGCCTCTGCCACCACGCCTCTATCCCCCGCTCCCTGGCCGAAGTTTTTAAAATATACCTGCATTTCAGGCGACGCCAATACCTCCCGAGGCGGCGGCTGCTGCCCCGGGGGCACAAAGATGGCCATATGCAAAAAATCCGCCAGTAAGGGATATTCTGCCGGCGTCATATCGCGGACCCTATATTCCATCATATTCATCCTCCTATTGGCTCTTTTCCCCATAGCCGTCGCCAGCGGCCATCCAGGCGCGCCCCATTGCTTCCCCCGGGACAATGTATCCAGGCGGCCGGGTCTGATTTCCCGTTCTATCCAAAGGGGCCGATAAAACATCGGCTTTACAGCAGATGCGGGCATAAGGGGCGAAGGTCAGCCGGTGGGGCATACGTTTGTGGATGCCAATGGGATCGTCCCTGCATCCCCTATCGGGGTGATCCCTGTCGCGCACTGCTCCCTAATAAAAAAAGGGATGCTTGCGCATCCCTTTGTCCGGATCGATTATTCGTCCTCGTCCTCGTCCTTCTGGGCATTCTCGATGATCTTCTTGGCCTCCATGGCGGGGACGTCCTCATAGCGGACAAATTGGCTGGTAAAGTAACCCCGCGCCTGGGTCATGGAGCGCAGATCCGTGGCATACTTAAACATTTCGGACAGGGGCGCTTCCGCCACTACCTCGGTACCGTCCTCGCAGGGGTTCATACCCAACACCCGACCCCGGCGGCTGGACAGATCGCCCATGATGGCGCCGGTATACTCGTTGGGCACGGTGATGTTGTACTGATAGATGGGCTCGATCAAGGCAGGCTGGGCCTTGGCGCAGGCTTCCTTATAGGCCAGACGGGCCGCGCTCTTAAAGGCCACTTCCTTGGAGTCCACGGGATGGTACTTGCCGAAGAACAGGGTGGCCTTGACGCCGATCATGGGATAGCCGGCCAATACGCCCTTCTTCATGGCTTCCCGGGTACCCTTTTCCACGGCGGGGATGTATTCCTTGGGCACCACGCCGCCCACAATGGCATTGACGAACTCGAAATCTTCGCCGTTGGTCAGGGGCTCAAAGCGCATATTGACCACGCCGAACTGGCCGCTGCCGCCGGTTTGCTTCTTATGCTTACCTTCGGCTTCCGCGGTGCCGCGAATGGTCTCACGGTATGGAATCCGAGGATCGGAGATCTGGGCTTCCACGCCGGTCTTATTCTTCAGCTTGGAGCAAAGCACATCCAGATGCACTTCGCCCAGGCCGCAGATCAGCACATCGCCAGTCTCCACGTTCTTTTCGATGGCCATGGTGGGGTCTTCTTCCAGGAGTTTGTTAAGTCCGGCAAAGACCTTGTCCTCCTCACCCTGCTTCTTCGCGGAAACCGCCAGGCTAATGCAGGGCTTGGGGAACTCGATGGCTGCAAACTGTACCGGGTCCGAAGGATCGCACAGGGTATCTCCCGTGGCGGTATACTGGAGCTTGGACAGCGCGCCGATATCCCCAGCGATCAACTTATCCATGGGCGTAACCTTCTTGCCCCGCATGAGGCCAGGGGCAGTGCCCTTCTCGTTCTTTTCCTGATTGGTGTTATACAGGGGCGTATCCACGCTGAGCGTGCCGCGATAGACCTTAATGATGGAATATTTACCAAACTGGTCGATCACCGTCTTGATGACCTGGCCCGCAAACTTACCATCCTGGCCCACCTGCACGGCTTCGCCGTTTTTGGGATTGACAGCCGCAGGAGCAGCCACCTGGTTGGCGGCGGGCATATAGTGGATCAGGTTATCCATAAGGGTGGTCACGCCAATGTTGGGGGCGGCCGCGCAGCAGCACACCGGGGTAACGACGCCGTCCAACACGCCCTGGCTTAGGCCCTGGAGGATCTCGTCCCGGGAGAGCTCGCCCTCTTCAAAGAACTTCTCCATGAGGGCTTCATCGCTTTCCGCAGCGGCTTCGGTCAGCTGCTCGTACAGCTCTTGGGCCCGATCGGCAAGGCCATCGGGGATAGGCATTTCCTTCTCGCCCTTGCCATCAAAGCGGCGAGCGGTCATATGGACGATATCCACATACCCCACAAAGGCGCCCTTTTCCATAATGGGCAGCTGAATGGGCACGACGCTGGGGCCAAACTTTTCGTTTATTTCGCCCATCACCTTGTCGAAGTTGGCATTTTCCCGGTCCATCTGGTTGATGACCATCATGCGGGCTTTGCCAGACTTTTTGCACATGGCCATGGCCTTTTCCGTTCCTACCACTGGGCCGGAAACAGCGCCTACCACGATCAGGGCCGCGTCCGCCAACGCCATGGCAGCGGTCACTTCGCCATAAAAATCGAAAAAGCCAGGGGCGTCAATGATGTTGACCTTGACATCCTTCCACTCGAAGGGCGCCAGCGCGGCGTTGATGGAAATGGTGCGCTTGACCTCTTCGGGATCGTAGTCGGTGGTGGTATTGCCGTTTTCCACCTTACCGATACGCTCGATCAGACCGGCATTAAAAAGCATTGCCTCGGTAAGGGTGGTTTTCCCTTCGCCGCCGTGGCCGAAAATGCCGATATTGCGGATGTTTGCTGCGGTATAGTTCTTCATGGTTGTCCCCCTGTCGGTAGTAGTGTAGTAGTATAATAAAACATGGTGTTAAAATAGGTGCATGCGTCACCAAATAATATTGTACCAGCGCATTTGTCCGTTGTAAACCATTTTTCTAACAGCCAACGTACTTTTCTTTGGTAGATCCTGCCGTATTTCATGGATGTGGGGACCGCGCCCTTCCGCGGTTGGATAGGGACAGCGAGGCGACCCTTGTCCCTGCGGAAAAGCGGGCAGGGCTTGCCTTCGCCCTATTGCCGAAGGATTTTTGCCCATTGGTTCCAGCCCAAGGTAGCTTTTCCTTGCTCCCGGCATAGGCTTAAATAGCCTTCCCTTTGCGCTTTGCCTGCTTGCCGGATCCAGCAGAAGTTCCCCTTAACAGTTTTTTTACAGAATGCGCCTTGCGAATCAAGGCTGTATATATTACCATTGTTTATAGGATGCTATATGGAGTGGATATGTTCGCCCCATATTTCTGTAATTATTTTTCATAACAAGGAGGCGCTATGGCAAGTATTCTCTTAAAGGAAAAGATTCATGAAGCCTTGGCCTCCGTGGTCCCCATTACGTTGATCGTTCTGGCTTTAAGCTTTTCCCTTGCGCCCCTCCCCTTGAACATCATGGCGTTGTTTATCGGGGGGGCTGTGTTGTTGATTTTAGGCATGGGCCTGTTTTCGCTGGGGGTGGACATCGCCATGTCCCCCATGGGCGAAGCCATTGGCGTCAGCATGACCCGCACCCGAAAGGTGGGGCTGGTATTGGCCATTTCTTTTTTCATCGGCTTGATCATCACCGTTGCGGAGCCGGATTTGCAGGTGCTGGCGGAACAGGTAAGCGATATCCCCAACCTTGTGCTGGTGCTTACCGTAGGGGTAGGCGTTGGCGTGTTTCTGGTGGTGGCCATGCTGCGCATCCTGTTCAACGTTCCTTTGCGGTTTATGTTGTTGGGGTTTTATGGGCTGGTTTTTCTACTTTCCGCCTTTACGCCGGGTAGGTTTATCCCCCTTGCCTTTGATGCGGGCGGGGTAACCACCGGCCCCATTACCGTGCCGTTTATTTTAGCCCTAGGCATAGGTGTCGCCTCCATCCGAAGCGACAAAAATAGCCACGATGATTCCTTTGGCCTGGTTGCCCTATGTTCCATCGGCCCCATCCTTTCCGTTATGCTTTTAGGGGTCATCTTCCGCCCGGATTCCGCGGGGGTTCAAACCTATGCGCTTGTCTCCATTTCCACCACCGGGGAATTGGCCTTGCAATTTCTCCATGCCTTCCCTCATTATTGCCGAGAGGTGGCCTTGGCGGTAGGTCCCATTGCCCTGGTGTTTTTCCTATACAATTTCTTAGCCCGCCGGTTCCGCCGCCGGAAGCTAGCCAGCATCCTTATTGGATTCGCCTATACCTATGTGGGGCTGGTGGTCTTTCTCTGCGGGGTAAACGTGGGTTTTTTGCCTGCGGGTAATTATATGGGGGTCGCCTTAGGGGCATCTCCCTACAAATGGCTGCTGATCCCCTTGAGCATGTTGATCGGCTACTATATCGTCATGGCGGACCCCGCCGTCCATGTGCTAAACAAGCAAGTAGAGGAGATCACCAACGGTGCGGTTCCACAATCCGCCATGAACCGCAGCCTTTCCATCGGTGTGGCGATATCCGCCGGCCTTGCAATGACCCGGGTGTTGACCGGCATATCCATTTTCTATATGCTAATTCCAGGTTATTTGGCGGCCATCCTGCTCAGCTTCTTTGTGCCCCGGATCTTTACAGGTATTGCCTTTGACTCTGGCGGCGTGGCGTCCGGGCCCATGACGGCCACATTTTTGCTGCCCTTTGCCATGGGCGCTTGCCAGAGCCTGGGCGGAAATATCCTCACGGATGCTTTCGGCGTGGTTGCCATGGTGGCCATGACCCCACTGATCACCATACAGGGCCTGGGCCTCATATATAAACGCCGGATGGCCGCAGTGACCGCCGCCCGTCAGTTCGTAGATACGCTACCCGATGACATTATCGATTACCAGCAGGAGGCTGCGTGACATGGACCCTACTGTTAAGGCATTGATCACCATTGTGGATCGGGGAAAGGGCGAAGGGATCTCCGCCTTTTTGAACCGAAAATATAACCAGGCTAGCTTTCTCGCCATGGGGGTTGGCACCGCTGGCAGCGATATCATGGCTATGCTGGGCTTGGATAACGTGGATAAGGACGTGGTGCTCTCTTTGGTGAGCGCAGCGGATCTGCCGGATATGTTAGGCGATATCGCCGGACGCCGGTTCATTCGCACCGCCGGCAAGGGTATTGCCTTTACCCTGCCCTTAAGCGGTATTGGCGCCTTATTTGAAGCCGCCCTGACCCAACGCATGGAAAAAGACCCGGAAAAGGAGGACGCACCCATGGAACAGGAAATGCCCATCGCCGCCCCGCCGGCGGAACCGGCTGCAAAGGAGGCGCAGCCGCCCAGATCGGACCCCTATCGTTCCGAAGGGCTCAGCCTTGTTTTGGCCATTGCCAATCCCGGCTATACTGACGCGATCATGGAGCATGCAAAAGCCGCAGGCGCAACAGGCGGCACGGTGATTTATGCCCGGGGAGTCGGCCATGATGGCGCCAGCCGGTTCCTTGGCATCACCCTCCAGGCCGACAAGGAGATCGTGGCTATCCTAACGCCTGCGGAACAGCGGCTCCCCATCATGCAGGCTGTCAACCAGGGGTTTGGCCTGCGGGCGGAGGCTAAGGCCATTGTTTTTTCCTTACCGGTGGAAGATTTTGTGCAGGTGACCTAAGCGGCCTATGTTTGTCCATCCGTCAAATGTTATCCCCGACCCGCCACCTCCTATTTATAGGCGCGTATTGGACGCCCTGTGTCAGCAGGGGGATCCCCAGTATAAGCGCTTTCATCTAGGGCTTGTCCCTGGCCTGGCGCCGGATGCTTTTCTTGGGGTGCGAATGCCCGTTTTGCGCAAGGAGGCCCGCCGTATCTTAAAAGAAGCGCCGGAAGCTTTCTTAGAGGCCGCCTTTGGGGCAGCGGACCCTCCCTATGAGATCCGCATGCTCCAAGGCCTTGTGATCGCCCAGTTGCCCTGCCCCCTCCCCCAGCGGCTACAATTGTGCCTGGATTTTTTGCCCTTGGTGGACAATTGGGCCGTGTGCGACAGTTTTTGCGCGGCCATGACCTGCGCCAAAAAGGAACCGGCGTCCGTGCTTGCTTTTTTGCGGCCCCTTCTAGCCTCTGAACAGGTGTATCATGTGCGGTTTGCTTGCGTGATGCTGCTTCACTACTTTATGGACGATATTCATATCCAGGATACCCTTGCCCTATATGATGGAGTAAGCCACCCGGATTACTATGTAAAAATGGCGGTTGCCTGGGGCATCAGCCAAGGGTTGACGGTGCAATGGGAGGCTACAATCGGTTATCTTTGCGGGGCAACGTGCCATTTGGATGAAGAGACCTATCGCAAAGCCCTGCAAAAGGGGCTGGATAGCTATCGCATCCCCCCGGAACGCAAGGCGCTCCTCCGGAATATGCGAAAGTCGCTGCCGGGTGGGGGCAGGCCTGGGGCTATCTCACAACCACCTTATTCGGAAAGGTCTTAGGCGCTTGGTTTGCCCAGGCGCTTTTGTTTTTTCTATTGGCACAGCCTAGTCAAAGGCAATGCTGGAATGGTATAATTTTTTTAGCAATATTTTTGATGAATCCCAGCGGAAAAAATAAATAAGGAGGGTATTTATGGTAACGGTTACCTTAGGGTCCACCGGGATCACGGTGAACAAGAATGGCTTCGGGGCCCTACCCATTCAGCGGATCAGCAAAGAGGATGCGGTGTATCTGCTGCGTAAAGCCCGCCAACGCGGCATTGATTTCTTCGATACCGCCAGGGCTTATTCCGACAGCGAGGAAAAGTTGGGGGCTGCCTTCGGCGGCAATTGGGAGGGGATCTATGTCGCCAGCAAGACCGCCGCCAAGACCCCGGAAGACCTGTGGGAAGATTTGCGCACGTCCCTACAAAATCTACAAGCGGATCATATCGATATCTATCAGCTACACAACCCCGACTTCTGCCCTAAGCCCGGGGATGGGAGCGGTTTGTATGAAGCCCTGTTGGAAGCCAAAGCCAAGGGGTTGATCCGGCATATCGGCATCACCAATCATCGTTTAAAAGTGGCGCAGGAAGCCATTGAAAGCGGCTTATATGAGACGCTGCAATTTCCTTTCAGCTATCTTTCCTCCGAAAAGGAACTATCCTTGGTGGAAGGCTGTAAAAAGGCGAACATGGGCTTTATCGCTATGAAGGCCTTGGCCGGCGGCCTGATCCGCAATGCCTCCGCCGCCTATGCCTGGCAAGCCCAATATGACAATGTATTACCCATTTGGGGGGTACAGCGGGAATGGGAGCTGGATGCGTTCCTTGCGTGCGTCGATACGCCGGTCAGCATGACGGAAGATCTACAAGCGGTCATCCAAAAAGAC
>ULTY01002197.1_pt1 | contig 14045 bp, 5 predicted proteins | sample 1958021 | NCBI WGS metagenome assembly ULTY01 (sample SAMEA4835746, study PRJEB28245) | human gut metagenome | biome: gut microbiome; material: fecal sample | place: Denmark | collected 2008 | reverse complement strand
GTAGCAAGTAAGACCTCAGCTGTAACCGTGGAAAATAAGGAGCAGCTTGCAGAGCTTACTGTTTATAAAGAAGGTCAGGTGCTTACCGGAGCAGAAGTCAGTGAGAGTGGAACCGTATTCCATTATGAGAACCGCAGACAAAAAAATGCTGTTTACAACGTGTATGCCGGAGCAGATATTGTGACTGCGTATGGTACAAAAGTGTACAGCAAAGGTGATCTGGTGAAAGAAAATCTGACAACAGGTGAGAATGGCTCTGTTACCCTGAAGAATCTCCATCTAGGAACTTATGTGGTAAAAGAAGCAAAAGCACCGGACAACTTCTATAATGGCGGCGAAGAAAAGACAGTGACGCTGACTTATGCCGGACAGAATAAAGAAGTTGTATTTGCGGATGTCACCTTCAACAATGAGCGTCAGAAAGCAGAAGTCACTGTAGTAAAACAGGATAAAGATACAAAGAAACCGCTGGAAGGTGGTATTTTCGCCCTGTATGCGGCAGACGATATCAAAAATGCAGATGGTGTAGTTGTTGTAAAGAAAGGCACCCTGATTGAGAAAGCCACTACCGGTGAGGATGGAAAGGCAAAATTCACAGCAGATCTGCCTATCAATCATTCCTATTCCGTAAAAGAAGACCAGGCACCAGAAGGCTATGTAAGAAATACAGAAGACGTGTATACGTTCAAGTTCTCTTACACCAATGATAAAGAAGCAACCGTATCTTTCGCCCATACCTTCAGCAATGACCGTGTGACAGCAAAAATCAATTTATTCAAAGTTGATAAAGAAACAGGAAAAGCCGTTCCGCAGGGCGATGCAACACTGAAAGGTGCAGTCTACGGATTATATGCCCGTGAAGATATCGTGCATCCGGATGGAGCAACCGGTGTGATTTATAAAGCAGGGGAACAGGTGGCTTCTCTTACAACGGATGAAAAAGGACAGGCTTCTGTAGATGGCTTATATCTTGGCAAATATTACGTCAAGGAGATCACACCACCGACCGGATACCTGGCAGATACAGAAGAACATGATCTTGAATGTAGTTATGAAGGTGATATGACTGCAGAAGTAAAAAGAGAATGCATTTCCAGTGAACAGGTGATCAAGCAGCCGTTCCAGATTATCAAAGCAGCCAACAATGGAAAGACAGATGCAGATCTGTTATCCGGAGCTGGATTTACAGTTTATCTGAAATCTTCCCTTACAAAGAAAGCAGATGGAAGCTATGATTTTGATTCTGCTAAACCAGTAGTGAGTGGAGAAAACGGAGCTACTGAGATTTTTACAGATGAAAAAGGTTATGCCTGCAGTATTCCATTACCATTTGGAAGCTATATTGTCCGTGAAACAACAACACCACACAATTACAAGCCAGTCGATGATTTTGAAGTGAATATCACAGAGAACCATCCGAATGAGCCACAGATCTGGCGTGTGCTTCTGGACAAAGAGTTCAAGGCAAAATTGAAAATTGTGAAAAAAGACGATGAAACAAAGAAATCAGTCCTGATTGCAGGAACAGAATTTAAGGTATATGACCTGGATAACAAAAAATATGTGGAGCAGGTAACTACTTATCCTGTGACAACCACACACAAGTCCTATTTTACAGACAGTCAGGGTTATCTGATCATGCCAAAGAACCTGAAAATCGGACATTACCGGATTGAGGAAGTCAACGCACCGGAAGGGTACACAATCAACAAGAATTATATGGAGATTGCTGTTGATGCAAACACTGCTTATCAGATGGATTCAGAAAGCGGCGATGCCATTATCACAGTTGATTACGAGAATCATCCGGTAAAAGGAAAGCTGACGATCTATAAAAAAGGTGAGATGCTGAGTGGATTCAAAAAGGATTTTGTTTATGAAGAAAAATATCTGAAAGGTGCAGAGTTTAACGTCTATGCAGCGGAAAATATCTACACACCGGATTATCAGAAAGATGAAAATGGAAACAGACAGCTGATTTATGCAAAAGATGCTCTGGTAACAACGGTAACGACCGGGGAAGACGGAAAAGCAGTTGCAGATAACCTGCCGCTTGGTTCTTACTATGTGGTAGAAAAAACAGCACCGGAAGGATTTGTTCTGAACCATGACAGATCGGATGTAGCATTTGTCTATGCAGATCAGGATACACCTGTGATCGAACAGGAAGTGACTGTTGGTGATGACAGACAGAAAGTTGCAATCCAGGTAGAAAAACAGGATGCAGAAAACGGAGCAACGGTAGAAGGTGCAGTCTTTGGCATTTATAACAAAGATGATATCAAAGCAGAAGGCAAAGTCATTGTCAACGCTGATACCCTGTTACAGGAAATGACTTCTGATAAAGATGGAATTGCTTCCTGTACGCTGGATCTGCCACTCGGACAGTATTATGTAAAAGAGTTAAAGGCACCGGCAGGATTCGTTTCTTCCGATGAAGTTCTGAATCTGGATGCTTCTTATCAGGGACAGGACGTGAAGACAGTAAAACTGAAAACAGTGAAGAAGAATCAGCCGACAACGGTTGAAATTACAAAATCAGATGTGACAACAGGTGTGGAACTGGATGGAGCAAAACTCACCGTTCTTGATAGAGAGGGGAATGTCGTAGATCAGTGGACTTCTGTAAAAGACCAGCCACATGTGATTAAACGACTGACCGTTGGGGAGGAATATACCCTTCGTGAAGAAATCGCACCTTATGGATATCTGAAAGCAACGGATGTGAAGTTCACACTGGAAGATACCGCAGAGATTCAGAAGGTAGAGATGAAAGATGAAGTGCCGACAGGACTTTTAATCATCAACAAAAATGGAGAATTTTTGGATAAAGTGACACTTCTGGACAATGTAAAAGGCACTGTGGAGCATCTCTTCGAATATGTAACCGGAAGCCTTACAGATGTGACTTTCGATGTATTTGCTGCGGAAGATATCAAAGCGGCAGATGGTGTCAGCAAAGATTATTACAAAGCAGATGAAAAAGTAGGAACTATTACTACAGATTCCAATGGTATTGCACAGATGGATAATCTCCCGGCAGGCAAATACTATGTGAAAGAAGTTAAAACTGCCCATGGCTATGTATTGGATGGAGAACCGAGATATGTTGATCTTTCCTACCGTGATCAGGACACACCGGTAATCACTTATGATGAAAAATGGCAGAATACCCGTCAGAAAGTAAAGGTTACTGTTCTGAAGAAAGAAAAAGATACAGACCGTGTTCTTGCAGGCGGCGTCTTCGGCCTTTATACCAGTGAAGATATCAAAAATGTAAACGGAGATGTGTTGCTTGAGAAAGATTCCCTCATCGAGCAGAAAGCAACCGATGAGAAAGGACAGATCACTTTTGCGGCAGATCTTCCAGTAGATGGAAAATATTATGTAAAAGAGAACAGTGCACCGGACGGATTTGTGACAACGGAAGAAGTGCAGGAGTTTACCTTTGAATATGCCGGAGAAGATCAGGCAGAAGTAAGCTATGATTTTACGTTTGAAAATCAGCCGACCACAGTGGAACTGACAAAAACAGACCTGACCACAGGCAAAGAACTTCCAGGTGCACACCTGAAAGTGACGGATGCAGATGGAAATGTTGTGGATGAATGGACTTCTACAGAAGAATCTCATGTGATCAAAGAACTTGTTGTAGGTAATGAGTATACCATGACGGAAACAAAACCGGCAGACGGATATGTTACTGCAGAGAGCATTACCTTTACGGTTGAGAATACAGCTGAGATTCAGAAGCATGAGATGAAAGATGATGTGACCAAGGTTCAGATCAGCAAGACAGATATCACAGGAGATACAGAGATTCCTGGTGCAAAACTAACGATTCTTGATAAGGACGATCAGGTAGTAGAGAGCTGGACTTCCACAGAGGAGGCACACTATATTGAAAAACTGCCAATTGGTAGATACACCTTACGAGAGGAACAGGCACCAAAAGGATATCTTTTGACATCGGATGTGACATTTGAGGTGAAGGATACTGGAGAAATCCAGAAAGTGGTTATGAAAGATGATACTGCCAAGGGAAAAGTCATTCTCAATAAGACAGATAAATCATCTGGGGAACCGCTGAAAGGAGTAGAATTTGAATTCCGTGACAGCAAAGGAAAGGTCCTGGAAACCTTAAAAACAGATGCTGCCGGTCATGCCGAGAGTAAGCTGTATGAGATTGCCGCATTCAAGAACGGCAAATATGATACAGCAATCAAGTATTATCTGGTGGAGACAAAAACACTGGATGGATACACACTGGATCAGACCAAGCATGAAGTGACATTTGCCTACGCAGACGACAGTACGCCGGTTGTAGAAGTTACTTTCAATCTGACAAATGAGAAACCGGAAGTTCCGGAAACACCAAGCACACCAGATGTGCCGCAGTCCCATGAAGAGACGAAGGTATCAGATGCACCGAAGACAGGAGATAACACAAATATCTGGCTGCCGATTCTGCTTCTGCTTATCTCTACCGGAGGCATGGCAGGACTTTATATCAGCAGAAAGAAAATCAGAAAACAGTAATCCTCAGTAAAGGGGGCCCTGAATCAGGGCTCCCTTTAAAATACAAAAATTCACAGAAAGGGACAGAAAAATATGATGAAAACAATGGAAAAGAGACAGGAAGCAAGAAAGAACCAGGAGAGAACTTTAAAAAGAATGATGGCTTATCAGAAAAAAGCCGAGCAGATGGTCAGCAGGAAAAGAATGAACCATCACATGATCAGAAAGGGGTAAAAGCGTATGATGAACAGAAAAGAATTTTATGAATATGTCAAAGATAATGTAAAAGACTATTTGCCGGATTCATATCAGAATGGAGAAATCCGTATTGAAGAAGTTGCAAAAAATAATGGATTAAGGTTGACTGGCATTTCAATTCCACAGGGTGATCAAAGAGCTGTGCCGATGGTATATCTGGATTCTCTTCTATATGGAATATGTCAATGGAAAAAATCTGGATTCCTGTGTGGGTGATGTGGCAGATATGCGTATTGAAGTGCAGGACAAAGCGGCATTTATCAATATGGGTCTTCCGGATATTTTGGATTATGAAAAAATGAAGGACAAATTACAGGTGAGAATCTGTGACCGGGAATGGAATGAAGAACGCCTGGCTGATAAAGTTGTTACCGAACATGGAGATTTTGCAGCATATTACGCAGTGAATGTGGAAGAAAACGAGGGAGGAATTGGTAGTATTCCGGTTACTGTCAATCTTATGAATGAATGGGGTGTGACAGCAGAACAAATCCAGGCAGATGCAGTGGCGGCAGACAGAAATCGTGGTGTTGTTTTGATGGACATGAATGAAATGATAAAATCCATGATTTTTGGTGAAGAAGCAGAAAATCTTTTGAATGAAAAACTGAATGTTGAAGCAATGGAAAATCCAATGTTCTGTCTTTCAAATGCACAAAAAATGAATGGTGCATCACTGTTACTGCAGGAAGATATTCGTAAGCAGATCGGTGAATGCCTGGGAAGTGATTATTTTGTTCTTCCCTCTTCAATTCATGAGGTGCTGATTCTTCCTGATAACGGAATGTTTGAAGTACCGGAATTAAATGCCATGGTACAGGAAGTCAATGAGACGCAGGTAGAGAGGCAGGAACAGCTTTCGGATAAGGTTCAGTTCTGTGATGGAAAGACAGCAGTTATGGAAAATGCCGAACGCAGGGAAGCACGTCTGGAGAAAGAAAAAGCAGCAGAAAAAGCAACTGGGAGAACAGAAGCAAAAGGTGGAATCCATGGAAAACTGGAGAAAGCCAAGGCGGAGATCAAAGCAAAAGGGACAGATACAATCCCAAAGAATAGGGCGAAAGACCTTGCCTCAGTATTATAACGAGAAATAACGATGATTTTGAGGGGACTGTGTGAGCAGTCCCTAATTTTATGAAGATGGAGGAGAAAAGAATATGGACTGGTGTTTATATGGTGATGATAAAAGAAAGGAAATGGATAGAGATTTAAAACCGGAATATCTTTTGGATGACTTACGGAGATATCAGGATGTATTTGGTGAAGAATTTGGTGTAAAAGAGCTTCTTATGCTGGAGGATATCCGGGTAAAGGCTATGATTGCCGGAGCACTTGCAGATATGCCGGAATTTCTTATTGATCAGATTGGAAAAGCAAGTAACAGTAGTAATTTTCCTTCTATGACAAGGGCAATGGAACGGATTGCCGATGTTGTAGAAGAAAAGTGGGAAGAAGAAAGGGAGTAACAGATGGCAAATAAATTATATGCAATGGAACTTCTGACGGAGGAAGTGGCAAAGGATGTTGCTGCCAATCCGCAGGAATGGATGCGGTTTCTAAATACTGCATCCAGGCTGTACCGGTACACTTTTCCGGAACAGCTCTTGATCTATGCACAGCGTCCGGGAGCAACAGCCGTGGCATCCATGGAAATCTGGAACCAGAAGATGTACCGATGGATTAAAAAGGGGTCTAAAGGAATTGCCCTGATAGATAACACATCCGGACCAAAAACGAAACTCCGATATGTTTTTGATGTGCAGGATACTTATAAGGTAAAAAATCTGGGCAGAGATCCGCAGTTATGGAATCTTAATCCAGAAGGAGAACAACTGGTGGCAGATTATCTGCAGGAGCGGCTGGCACTGGAAGCAACAGAGGGAGGATTAGCAGAGGTTCTTCACCAGGCGGCAGAAGAAAGTGTGCAGGCCTGGTTGCCGGATGCTTTCGACGAACTGCAAATGGATGTAGCCGGCACTTTTCTGGAAGATCTGGATGAACAGAATCAGAAAGTGGAGTTCCGGGAACTGATGACAAACAGTGTCTGGTATGTGTTACTGAACCGATGCGGACTGGATGTGCAGGAATATCTTGATGCAGAGGATTTTCGTCATATTACAGATTTTAACCAGTTAAAGGTTATTGGACACCTTGGAAGTTCTGTGAATGAGATCAGCAGACCGGTATTGATGCAGATTGGACGATATGTGTTGAATGACTTGGAAAAAGATCTGAAAACGGTTGCAAAAGAAAAAGAAGTAGCTTATAATGAATTTAACACGTTAATTCGTGAAAGTAAAACAAGGAACACAGAAGATAGAGGAGAAAATAAGGAGGAAACAGAGCATGAGAGAGATCACTTACAGCCAGAATGGAGAGTACCAGATTCCGGATATCAGTCTGGAGGAGACGAGAGGAACGATCGGGAAGTACGGATTGATGAGGAAAGAGTATCTGAGAAACCACAAAGTAGCCAGATTCAACATTCTGACCTTACAGAACCGTCTGGACAGTCATCTGATGGAAATCGACAGCCAGGCAAGGCAGAGAGTAGACAACCTGATGTCAGAACTTCTGGAGAAAAACCCGGCACCGGACAAAATGGCAGACGGGATGGCATGGACCAGACACATGAACCAGATCAAGGCACAGGCAGAGGAGCTGATGATTCAGGAGATTATTTACAGTTAAGCCTGTTCCCAACAGAAGAGGAACAGTTAGGAGAAATAAGGAAAGCGGCAGCTGCATTAGAACAGCCAGCCGCTTTTCTTATTTCTGATGAAGTAGTAGATGATATTCTCCGCACGGGAAGTGGACAGAAAAATACACTGTTTCATATTACGGCAAGACTGATTGAAGGTCTGGATAATGAAGAAATGCAGAACTTCCTGAAGGAGGAATATGAAACAGGTGGAAAAGGATTTACCATAGATGGACAGAAAATCAGTATCTGGTATGACAATGATGGTATCCGTATCCGACGGGGAGATTCCGCCAGAAGAAACTTTGATCGCATGGTTACGTGGGAAGAAGCGGCGGACAGAATCCGGGATATGTATGAGGATAGAAGTTACGTGGATAATCTGATTTCCAATAACGCCATTGAACAGGAGCAGGAAGAAATGACCAATCTTCTTGCACTCCATTTTCGGGATACCAGCAGAAACCGGGAGGAGCAGCAATCATATTCGGATTGGCAGGATGTCGTGCGGGAAGCTTGGACAGATTCAGCGGAAGCAGATGCAATTGCCCATCGCTTTGAATGGCTGCAGAAAGATATGGATGAGAATCCAGAAGATTATCGCAGGTGGGAGATTCAGCATAATCCGGAATATTTCCAGCGTTTTCAGGATCTCCAGAGGGAGCGTTCCTGGGTAGACCAGAAATTTACGGTCGAACGTCCGGCCCTTTCCTTTATCACACAGGATGAGATAGATGCAGTCCTTAGAAGAGGCGGGATCACTGCCGGAGGACGGAATCGGATCTATGAGTATTTCATGGAACATCACGATATAAAGGATGCAGCTGAGTTTCTGAAAAATGAGTATGGTACAGGTGGAGCAGCACCTGGGATACCGGGAGCGTATGAATCCGATGCTTCCCATGATGCGAAAGGATTAAAACTTGCGAAAGGGAAGATTGGCAGTCCAGATGTAGAAGTTCTATTAAAGTGGAATAAGGTTGCAGAACGTGTCCGTCAGCTGATTCGCACCGATGATTTCTTATCACCGGAAGAACTGGAAAAGTATGAAGAACGGCAGGAAGCACAGAGACAGGCGGATCTGGAAGGAGCTCAGCAGGCTTTGGAAGTGGAGCAGGAAGGCTCTGATCAGCAGGAAATACGAGAGGAAAATCAGGAACCGTCGGAAGTTGAGACACAACCGGAAGCAGTAGAAGATGCAGAAAAAAAGGAAGATATAACACCAGAACAGTCTGATATTCCAGCAACAAACTTCCATATCACAGATGATGAACTGGGACAGGGAACACCAAAGGAAAAGTTCCGTGCTAATATCATGGCAATCCAGCTTTTAAAGAAATGCGAGGAAGAAAACCGCAATGCCACACCAGACGAACAGGAGATTTTATCCCGATATGTAGGCTGGGGAGGTCTTGCTGATGCTTTCGATGAAACAAAATCCGCATGGGAGACGGAATATCTGGAATTAAAGACAGTCCTTACACCGGAAGAATATGCAGCAGCCAGAGCTTCTACCTTAAATGCCCATTACACACAGCCAATCGTGATTGAAAGTATGTATCAGGCGTTGGAAAATCTGGGATTTACAAAAGGAAATATCCTGGAGCCATCCATGGGTGTTGGTAACTTCTTTGGAATGCTTCCTGAGAAGCTGAACCAGTCAAAACTCTATGGTGTGGAACTGGACAGTATCAGCGGTAGAATTGCAAAACTGCTTTACCCAGATGCCAATATCCAGATTAAAGGTTTTGAGAAGACAGATTATCCGAATGATTTCTTCGATGTGGCAATCGGAAATGTGCCATTTGGAGCTTATAAAGTGAATGACAGGCAATATGACCGCTATAATTTTATGATTCACGATTATTTTCTGGCAAAGACAATCGACCAGTTGCGTCCGGGTGGTGTGGCAGCTTTGATCACAACAAAAGGAACCATGGATAAAGCATCACCGGAAGTCCGAAAGTATCTGGCAGAACGTGCCGATCTCCTTGGAGCCATCCGCCTGCCGAACACAGCATTCAAAGCAAATGCAGGAACGGAAGTCAGTGCAGATATTTTATTCTTCCAGAAGCGTGACAGCATGACAAAAGAGATGCCGGAGTGGGTGAATCTTGGAAGTGATGCCAATGGAATTACGGTCAATCAGTATTTTGCAGACCATCCGGAAATGATTCTGGGTGAGATGAAAGAGGTATCCGGTCCGTATGGTATGGAAACAACCTGTATGCCGATAGAAGGTGCTGATCTTGAAGTCCAGCTTGCAGAAGCTGTCAGGAATATTCATGGAAATATGGCACCTGCAGTTGATGTGGATGCAGAACTGGATGATGTACCAGAGAGTATCCCGGCAGATCCGAATGTTCGTAATTACAGTTATGCGGTTGTAGATGATCAGGTATATTACCGTGTTAACTCTCTGATGAATCAGGTAAAGATGCCTGCCGCTACTGCAGAACGTGTAAAAGGTATGGTGGAGATCCGAGACACGGTGCGTGAACTGATTGCCATGCAGATGGAAGAATCCGTAACAGATGAAGAAATTCACAAACAGCAGGAGAAATTGAATCAAGTATATGATGCTTACACAGCAAAGTATGGAGTCATCGGAAGTAATGCAAACAAGCGGGCGTTTTCTGATGACGCTTCTTATTGTCTGTTGTGTTCTCTGGAAGACCTGAACGAAGATGGAACATTGAAGCGAAAAGCAGACATGTTTACGAAACGAACCATCAAAAAGGCAGTGGCGGTAACCAGTGTGGAAACTGCGACAGAAGCCTTAGCATTATCATTGAATGAAAGAGCAAAGGTGGATCTGTCCTATATGGCACAGCTGACAGGAAAGACAGAAGAAAAAATCACGGAGGAACTGGTTGGAGTTATATTTAAGAACCCACTGACAGACCAGTGGGAGAGTGGAGATGAGTATTTATCTGGAAATGTCAGGGAGAAGTTAAACACAGCAAGAACCTTTGCAGAGAATCACCCGGAATTCACACCGAATGTCCGTGCATTGGAAGCAGTTCAGCCAAGAGAACTGGAAGCATCTGAAATCGAAGTAAGGATTGGAGCAACCTGGATTGAACCATCGGATTATCAGGACTTTATGAGGGAACTGCTTCATACTCCGTGGTATCTTGCACAGAAGGAGATACAGGTAAAATATTCTGAGGTGAATGGTGAGTGGCGGATTACCGGGAAAAATGCAGACAGTCCAAGAAATGCGTTTGCCTATGCAACGTATGGAACCGAGAGGGCAAATGCTTACCGGATTCTGGAAGATACACTGAATCTGAAAGATGTTCGTATCTATGATAAGAGTGTCAATGAAAATGGGGATGAGATTCGTGTCCTCAATAAAAAAGAAACTATGCTGGCATCACAGAAACAGGATGCCATGAAAGCAGCATTTAAGGATTGGATTTTCAAAGATCAACAGAGACGTGAAAGACTGGTAAGAGTTTATAATGAACGGTTTAACAGTATCCGTCCCCGTGAATACGATGGCAGTCATCTGACTTTCCCAGGAATGAACCCGGAAATTGAACTTCGCCCACATCAGAAAAATGCTGTCGCACATCAGCTTTACGGGGATAATGTGCTTCTGGCTCATGTAGTAGGAGCTGGGAAGACCTACGAGATGGTAGCGGCTGCAATGGAGAGCAAACGTCTGGGATTATCACAAAAGAATCTATTTGTCGTGCCGAACCATCTGACAGAGCAGTGGGGAGCCGAGTTCCTGCAGTTATATCCGGGAGCCAATATCCTGGTGGCAACCAAGAAAGATTTTGAACCGGCGAACCGGAAAAAGTTCTGTGCCAGAATCGCTATGGGAAACTATGATGCGATTATCATCGGTCATTCCCAGTTTGAGCGTATCCCAATCTCTGATGAGAGGCAGGAAGCCATGCTGCGGAAGCAGATTGACGATCTGGAAATCGCAATCCAGAGTGCAAGATATGAGCAGGATGGCGGCCGCTATACGGTAAAGCAGATTGAAAAGACCAGAAAAACGCTGATGACAAGACTGGAGAAGCTGAATCAGAAAGAGAAAAAGGATAATGTAGTTACCTTTGAAGAACTGGGAGTGGATCATCTGTATGTAGACGAGGCACACAGTTATAAAAATGCGTTCCTTTATACAAAAATGAGAAATGTAGCCGGAATTGCCCAGAACGAAGCACAGAAATCAGCAGATATGTTTAATAAATGTCAGTATCTGGATGAGATTACCGGTGGAAAAGGCATTACCTTTGCAACGGGCACACCGATCAGCAACAGCATGACGGAACTTTATGTCATGCAGAGATATCTGCAGAACAGCAAATTACAGAATATGGGCTTGGGATTATTTGATTCCTGGGCATCCACGTTTGGAGAGGTTGTGACCAGCATTGAACTTGCACCGGAAGGAACCGGATACCGAGCAAAATCCAGATTCGCCAGATTCTATAATATCCCGGAACTGATGAATATGTTCAAGGAGATTGCAGATATCAAGACTTCGGATCAGTTGAATCTTCCAGTACCGGAAGCGGAATACGAAACTGTAGTATTGAAACCAACAGAACAGCAGAAAGAAATCGTAGCAAGCCTAGGAGAGCGTGCGGAAGTGGTAAGAAACGGTGGCGTAGATGCTAGTGTAGACAATATGCTGAAAATTACCAATGACGGAAGAAAACTGGCACTGGATCAGCGATTGGTCAATGAACTATTGCCAGACGATCCGGGCAGTAAAGTGTCGGTCTGTGCAGAAAAAAGCTATGAAATCTGGAAAGATACAGTTGTACAGAAATCGGCGCAGATCATTTTTTGTGACTTGAGCACACCGAAAGGCGATGGCAGTTTCAATGTTTACGATGACTTGAAACAGAAGCTGATGGCGAAAGGTGTACCGGAAAAAGAAATTGCATTCATTCATGATGCAAATACCGAAGCAAAGAAGACGGAGCTGTTTGGAAAAGTAAAATCTGGGCAGGTTCGTTTTTTGATTGGTTCAACAGCAAAGATGGGTGCCGGTACCAACGTGCAGGATCGTCTGATTGCTCTGCATCATCTGGATATTGGCTGGAAACCGTCTGATCTGGAGCAGAGGGAAGGACGTATCATCCGGCAGGGAAATCACAATAAAAAGGTTCATATCTTTCGGTATGTGACAGAATCCACCTTCGACAGCTACATGTGGCAGTTGATCGAAAATAAACAGAAGTTCATCTCCCAGATTATGACGAGCAAAGCACCGGTCAGAAGCTGCGAAGATGTGGACGAAGCGGCACTGTCCTATGCAGAGGTTAAGGCACTGGCAACTGGAAATCCGGCAGTAAAAGAAAAGATGGCACTGGACGTGGATGTGGCAAAACTGAAACTTTTAAAAGCCAATCACATGAATAACCAGTACCGTCTGGAAGATGATATTGCAAGAAATTTTCCACAGCAGATTGCAAAATTGACCGAGACTATTGATAGCTACAAAGCGGATATTGCCCATTATCAGGAGCATAAAATCACAGATCCAGAACAGTTTTCCATGGAGATCAGCGGCAAAGTATTTACAGAAAAGAAAGAAGCAGGAGCGGCACTACTGGCAGTCTGCAAGGACATGAAAGCAGTCGATGCAGCAATGGATATCGGAAACTATCAGGGATTCAACATGAGAATCCAGTTCGACAGCTGGAGTAAGGAGTTTATCCTGTCTGTGAAGCATGAATCGGTATCGAAAGTTCATTTGGGAGCAGATGCCCTGGGAAATATCACCCGTATCAATAATCTTCTGGAAAGCTATCCGGAGAAACTGGCAGAAGCGGAGCAACGATTGGAAACGGTACAGGAGCAGCTTACAAATGCCAAAGAGGAAGTTGGAAAGCCATTCACAAAAGAAGAGGAACTGAACCAGAAACTGGAGCGACTGTCAGAACTAAATGCCCTTCTTAATATGGATGAACGGGAAGACACAGAAGCAGAGCAGTCAGAATCGAAAGAGAAAGAAGAACGACCGGCACGTGGTTCTATCCATGAGAAATTGCAGATTTATAAAGAAAAAAGCCAGCGGGAAAGCGAGAATGGCAGGGAAGATAGAAAAAGGGACTTCGGTCTGGAATAAGAAAACAGGAAAGATGGCATAATTTGGTAGAAAGAATGTTCTGCCGGTTATGCCACTTTTGGGAATACAGGAGGAACTTATATGGCGAGAAACATGATAACAGGAATAGAAACGCAGAAAATGCAGGAATATACACAGGAACAAATAGACCGTGCAGAACACATGGGAATAGCAATTCCAGCGGACGTAAAAGAACAGATTTTTGAATATGCAAATCTGGTTGGCGAAGAAGAGAAAGTAAGGACGCTGGTAAGAAATCTGGCAGATGCAGTCAATCGGTCAGATGAAGATAGAGTAGAGGAACTTCTGGATGATGCCCAAATGGATATTCAGGACTTACCAGATCCAACCATAGGCAAGCTGGAACTTCGGGATTATGGATATACAGCAGAGGATATGGTGCCGCTTAGAAAAGCAGCAGCCCTGGATTATCACAGAATGGGTTCTAAAATCTATTGCCTGGGTAGT
>ULTY01054998.1_pt1 | contig 14193 bp, 8 predicted proteins | sample 1958021 | NCBI WGS metagenome assembly ULTY01 (sample SAMEA4835746, study PRJEB28245) | human gut metagenome | biome: gut microbiome; material: fecal sample | place: Denmark | collected 2008 | reverse complement strand
TATTTATATATGTAATCTTAAGTCAAAAGCTATTATAATTTATTATAGACGACAAGACGTTTCAAAATAATAACACGTCGAGTCTTAACCTTTCACTTTAAAATAACTTCCACTCGTGCATATTTATTTTTCGATAATTTTCGCTTTTATAGTAACCTCATCTGGTTTCAGTTCTAATTTATCATGAACCTCTATTGTTTCTATGCGGTCCTCTATTTGGGGATCCACATTGATAGTCAGGTACCCTTCTTTCTGATAGTCCTCACAAAGGAACCGCCAGATTAAAGGTAACCGCTTTATCCCATCTGCAGGGATTATACTCATCTGGAAATCTCGATAGTCCTTCTGTACAAAAACGGAATTTTTAGGTATATACTCCAACTGATTCTTATATGTTTGGAACACCTCTCTCCTTGCATCCCTTCCAGTATTAATCTGCGCTCTCGCCGCTTCATCTATACCAAAAGCATTGCAATAATAAAAATTGTCATCAATTTTAACAATATCTTCCAACCGAAAAGACACAACAAGCTTCGGTGTTTTAATAACAGTCTTCCCGATGTTCTCAATTCTTATACCTAGTTTACACCATCTTTTATCAACTTTAGTTGGTCTGTTCCATGACATAATTGATGCGCCAAAGTTCACAGCCTTCAAATCTTTTAACTGTGCTTGGCAAATTTGTTCTAATGGAGTCAATTCTTTATACTCATAATGTTTAATAGTCCTAATATATTCTGGATGTATTATTATTTCTTCCTCTCCATCGAAAGATACGAGGACATCCGTAGTATCCTTAAACTGACAGTTGTTCACATACCAGTTGTAGGTTGTTTTATATCGTTCCAATTGGTCAACAATATCTTCCCATGATGCAATATCAACAGCAAATAGACCCTTTCCCCTATTCTCAACGTCTTTCTTTCTAATGTACCCTTCTATTTTTGCATCTTTATTCGCTGTAGTAGCAAAAACCAGCAACTTTAATTTAGGCTCGAAACTTAGAGCTTTTTCTATTTCTGTATCAATCTCTCCTTCTGTTAATTGAGCATTCGTATAGTCATCCTTACCTTTGCACTGAATACCACAATATCCGCCATATTTCTCAACATACGAAAATACATCAACGCCATGCTGATTTTGACCTTGACGACCATGTCGTTTAATAGCATCTTCACAGGCCCATATTTCACCCCACAACAATTTGCAGAGTTTTTCAAAGTCTTGCCAATTACTTGGCTTTTTCAATTGAGTTTGTGCTATCATACAAAAAATATTAGTCCTTCCTTGATAATTTTAAGTGATAAAACTCTTTAGTTTCTTATTGAAAACTATTATCTCTTTATCATTGTACAATTACAATCAACTTCCTATCTCTATTTAACACAATATCATGTCCATATTCATCAAGATGCTGATATTGATGTTCTCTCCAATCCCTTAGTTCTACTGATTTTACACCTGCTGATGAAAGAATTGAGTAGAAGCCTATTCTGATTCTTGGATCTTCAGTCTGCAGTAGTTCTTCATATAGTTTATCAGTCGTTGCTTTATCCCGTTTTAGTCTCACGGTCAATGGTGTAACAATCATTCGATAAACAAAAGTATCTTGAAGTTGAGTCAAGTAGTATTTTAATTTCTCCACAACTTTATTTTTATCCATCATTGAGAATATGAAGTTGTATGAAGCATAATAGTCGGTCAATTCATATTTGTTTTCCCTTGCCTCGTTATAAATCTCTTTTAACCTTTCTACGTTAGTGTTGAGTGAACAATTAATAGATATTCTATTAAAGGAATCATCATTCCATTTCCACTCTTCCAACTTCAGGAGTTGCTTTATTTCGTCATCGTTATTAAATTCAGTTACAATGATTTGAGCTAATGTCGCAGACATTTCGCTATTCTTAGTATCTATATTGGCTATAACCAATTCTTTCAATAATTGTTTTTGGTTTCCCACTTTCATTAAGAAAAGTAGAATATTTGCATCGTCAATATTATCTTTACTTTCATTAAGATACTTCACTATGATTCGGGCTGCATCTGATGTTGGATTAATATATTTTGAGAAGAAAACAATGTACAAATAGATACGCTTGTCTCCCGTAACAATTTTCTTTAAATTAGCCATATCATCAGCAAGTAAATAATCGGCTTCATCCACAATTGTTTTCTCTATATATGGACTATCATTGTAGAAAATATGTGTCTGGGCAAATTCATACTCTTTACCACCTGTCCTCAAATTTAGCTGCACATATTCATCAAGTTTATGATACATTAGGTATATACAGAATCGCATTTTATATGCGTATTCTGTTGTCAACTGTGTCGTATCGAACACCTCCTCAGCAACCTTGAATACGTCAGTATCCCTCCCAGTCCTTTTCAAGTGATCAACTAGACATAAGACCGTATCACAAAGGACATAAGCATTTCCTTCCTGTTTGAATAAGCGTAACATGTTCTCTAAATGCTCGTTCATACTCGACAATTTGGAAATCTTATGTATCATCATGAGTCTTAAACGTGTATCCATGTGATACCACTTCCTAAGCATCCTAGAAGCCAACTCAGAACCGTGATATTTTGCTATAATCTGCCCGGCAAATCTATAGTCGTCAGAATAATAATTCTGAACGTACTCTTTGACATCCTGACGCTCTGGATAGTTCTGTATGATGGCTTCTAGTATGCTCCATTTTGAACCAAGGATATGGTCACTCATTGAAATTTCGCCATTGAGTATCCGTGACATGTATCTTTCTACAAATTCCTCCTTGTAATGTTCTATATACACAGATACAGCACGGTCCTTCATTATACTCTCATTCGCATCATTGATACATTTATCTAGATATGCCTTAATCCGCTCCTCATAGCCTTGGTATATTTCATAAGCATATCCTGCTATCCACGAAGATTGGTTTAACGGCATCTCATCCAGATATCGCTGAAGCTTTTCGATAACATCAGCATCTTGTCCCCAGTTTTTGATGAGAGGATGGACAACAATATGCTGATAACTTGTCATTTCCTCTAATGCACTAATAAGTTTAGCCTTGATTCGAGGATCGTTAACAATGGTATTTACAATGAGGGACTCTATACCCCACTTGATATGCTTTATGTCCCTATTGACAGCCCATTCGGTTATCGCTTGGAGTAAATCTGGAGATAGTTTTTGTTCTTGAATAATCTTCCACATTTCATAGCTATTTCCAAAATTAAAAGGATGTATATTATTAAGTTCTTCCTTGATAGCCTCGACAACATTTGGATGATTTATCCAACATGTCAACAGGTATTTCCATGCTATATCCTTGCTAATGCTACCTCGTTCTCTGTAAGATGCGCTAACTGAGACTAAAGCCTTTTGCATGACAGTACCGTCATGTGGGAAATATTGCTGCAATAACCGGCTAGCCTCCTCTTGAATTGAAAATGGCAGTTCCGCAACTAATTCAAGAAATTCATCCAATGAAACGGGCTCTCCTTTAAATAAAGAAAACTCAATTTGATAAAAGTGAGTAAAGATGTCACCCGCTACAACTTTCCGTACCAGTTCGTTTTCTTTATCTATATCTATCCCATCTACAATAACACTTCTAATGAAGAAGGCCACCACTTCAGGTAATGTTGATGGTGCTATATATGAATTAATCATCTCCAGCAACTTTGCATCACCAGCGATATGATTCCTGATTACTTCAGATGCGAGTATTTTGTTATTCACATCACCATTTATAACTGTCAAAACAATAAATTGGCGATCCTCTTCCGTCAACTCAGCCACTTGTGCCAAACTTGATAGCCTGCAGTCATGATATATGGGAGCTGAAGGGATATATCTGGAAATAAAGTCTTCAATACGATCCTGTAATGAAGTATTATACAAACCATCGAGCAGGATTTCCAATAAATCATGTTTGGTGTCATAATCAGATTCCCACTCAATCCTGTGTATGTATTTTTCTATTTCTTCTAGTAAAAAATGTTTGGGTGCTTTAACGGATCTTACAAGAACCTCTAATTTCAACTTATCCAAATAATAATCCCTATAATCGTTTACCTTTATAGGTTTTAAGATATTGTACAAACCTACAAAAGCGGATGCTGGCATCATTTCGAAAAGGAAGAAAACAACTTGGTGTAGCCCGGTATTCGAAACATTATCCCGAATGAATACTTTCGCTCTATCTATGTCTACCGAAAGGTATTTGGCAGCCATAAACTCCTGTAGTTGTCTATTGATGAAAGAGATGCGAGAACCTATTCTTTCCTCTATAACGCCAAGTTGATGTGTATCATGCCTGAATAAATCATCAACAATATGCGCATTACTCAGTTCATGCCCTGATGTCTGACTATTCAAGTATTGGTTAAGCAATATTTCTGCCTGAGTCTTATCCATGCTGCCATCATTGTAATTGTCAAACATCTCTTTTGACAGGACTCCAAGCATCATTTTGTTGCTTGTGTAGTCAAATGACCCAGAATAGTCGTAAGCTTGGTACTTGCGTGACTGCTGATGTTTGACAAACAATTGCTCCATTATGCAGTCCATGGCCGCAATATTGTTATGAGGAAGTTCGTTCCCCTGTAGATATTGCCCAATAAGGATGGTCAGCAGCATGGGATTCTCTTTCATACGATCAACGTCATGTAACGACCTCAACTTAGCAGATAGAAACACTGCTGTCCTCTTTGTTTCACGAACCAGTCCATTATAATGATCTACGCATTTCTTTACAAGTTCATCCTGCTGCAGCGTAGACAATGGTGCAATTGTATACGTGTCGCTTGTACTGAAGGGAGAATTGATATTCGCAATGCCATATTCCCTACTTGAAAAAATGGCTAGTAAATTACCTGCTTCTGTCTCTGCCTTCACTTTACGAATAATTCTGTCTGCTTGTAGAGGTTCATCACCCCATTCATCTATTCCATCAGCTATTAACAGTATTTTTTTTTGTTCAAATGCATATTCCAGATAATGGCTGTTTTCCTCCCATAACTTACTTTCTTGAAGCCAATCTTGAACTATGCTCTTTATATCACAATCGCAATTCCTTGCCATATATGAAAATGGCATCCATATAGGTAAGTAGCCGTCATAGGCTCCCATTTCCCCTTTTAGCAGTTGCAGGGTAAGATACTTTAGTAAAGAAGACTTACCGGAACCGGGGCCTCCCACAATGAGTAATATATTCCTGCTGGGATTCAATATGGTTGATGCAGGAATTCTGATTTCCCTATTGCTTGTATTATTCAGTTGGCTATAGAATTCTTTTAGATATTGTTCGCTATATTCTTGAATATCACTGCTTTTAAGATAGATGTTTGTCGGGGCAACCCTAGCAGGGTTCTCCTCTGGTTTCTCTTGATTATCAGAATACATGTTTTGCACTTTATCAATAAAGTCAGGCATTACAAATCTTGCCTCAAGAGGAAACTGCGTATTATTACGGTTAACCAGTATTGAATCATTGACATCACGAAACAAGTTGCCGTAAACAACTCTCATTGCTTGTTTACACTGTGTTATATTGATGAAATTAAGCGAATTCCATCTTAGTCGTGTTAACTGTGATTTTATCTTTGCTTCTAATGCCGGTGTAATCTTTACATTGTGAAACTCACCTTCCGTCGCCGCATATTTCCATAACACACCATACATTAATGGTTGGTTCTGGGCAAAAATACCACCACCTGACATCCCATGCAGACTGGCCATATTATCTACATGCGAAGTGATATTAACCAAATCAGCTTTGCTATTTACACACTTACAATCCAGGCTGGTAATTATATCCTGAGCCTCACCTGAAACCCCATAGAGTTGCATGGATTTTTCTTCAATGAGGTCATCAGCCAACAAGAAGGAAGTAAAATGTTTTTCACTCTTATCAATCCTAATGATAAGAAAATCTTCATCAATAGGGAGTAAAGATTTCGAGATATTGTCTCTTGTAATGGTTTTATAGGGTACAAAACCACCATCCTCAAACACTTCTATTTCGATTGCTTCTATTCTATCAAGAACAGCTTTCAACTTCTTTCTTCTATTATCTTTAAGAATATGCTGAGCTGTAAAGACATAATCGTACTCATCCTCCACACCCAAGGGGTAGAGGACTCCACTTCCTCGAAACTGGAGGCCTTTCCCATTGATGTCAGCTTTTATCTTAACACAATTACTGCGTATGTCAAAAGTTGAATTCATTGCAAACGTTGAGATTAATATTATTTTCTGTCAACTCTTCTGCTGTTATTCCAAGTACATCAAGAGATTCTTGATAGTTAAAATACACGTTGATTGCCTTATCTGCTCTTTCTCTGTAGCGAATAAGCTTGGCAATAGTTTCTTTATTGGGGAAATAATATTTCTCATTCTTCTTAGTCGAAATAATGAAGTTTGAGCATGTTACCTCATCAAAGATGTTTTTAGTAACATTTCGCGTACTCCCATGATGGGGAAGTTTCATAAAATCCAGTTCAAGAGGAGCACCATTGATCTTATTATAATACTGAAGCGCATCACATAGTTCTTCGGGGGTACTATCACCTGGTAGCAATAACTTCTTGCCTTCACATTCAGCCAGAATTATAATCGACTGGCTATTGGGACCTCCTTCATCTATATCGTCATCATCAACATTATCAATCAAAGTTCTTAAATCATTATGCCAATCATCTAAACGAACGCCAAATTCATCAGGTTCTTTCGGCTTATATTCATTGGCCACATCATGATCAGGTGCCAACACATGCAATCTTATCTCACCAACCTCTATCGTAGAACCAAGCAATTCGGAAGTATTATTATTCCAGCACAATCCATCTATTTCAAGAAGAAAAGACGTTAACTCATTTCCTTCGCCAACAGAGTATTCATCTGTCTCTTCATTCTTGGGGAAGTTAAACCAAACTTGTTTCAGCCTATGAGTCTCTCCATTTTCTTTCATGTGTTTAACCAAAGCTATGATACCAGCTATGTGGTCTGAATCAATATGGGTCACCACAAGCAGGTCAATAATCTCATCCTGTGGCATTTTGTCATACCTAGCTCTAATAGCTGCTGTAGATTTTCCACCATCAATCACAATATTCTTCTTATTGTGACTAACCCAAATACTATCACCAGTACCTGCTTGAAGAATCTCTATAACCATCTTCTATATATGTTTTATTCGTTTATAACAATGTAAATAGTCTCTCTGACAATCATTTTCATTCCATCCTCGATGGTGTATATTGTTTCTCCACCGGTGAGGACAATTAGCGAACCTGGAAGCCTTAATCGAAGGATCAACGAAACTTCATTTCTTTCCTATTCATTATACTTGAGCGATATCCTCGTCACAGATTACTTCCTCATTCACTTTTGCCATTATTAATTTCGCATCTAAACTCATATTTTAAAGTGAAACTAACCAAATCACTTTCGTGACTAACTACAAAAATAGAGATTACTTCTCATTCAACCAATTATTTTCTATTTTGATAAAGACAATTTTATATTCTTGATTGTATACAGTTTGTTAAACTGATTCGATTAATGATGGTGATTGTATCAAAGCTCCTTTACTTTATCTCCGTATTCATATATACGTTCATTAAAGTAAAGTCAAAATGAGGGAAGAAAAGAGATGGCTGCGCCATGAAAAGAGTCTCAACAATTTTTTTCTTTTGGCTGCGAAACTTATTAAGCAACCCGAAGGCAAAGGCCAAACAAAACACCCCTCCGGCCCACCCAAGATGATGGCCAACAACTCCGAAAATATCCGAGAATCTATCCTCGATTTTACAACCCATTTTGGCGAAATAAGCCCCGACATGCCCGATCTTTGCAGACGGGGTTTGTCGGGGCTTTAAAGGGCTGTTTTTGCCTTTTTCCCCTCTATTCAGAGAGAGTCGATAAAAAACGTTAAATCTTCGATTTTTTACAACAAGTAAAATTTTGCTCCCATTATTTTGAGCCATAAATTATGATAATCATACGATATTGCGTCATATTCTCTCTTTTCCCAAGTTTATTAATGTACATCGATTTTTTGAATATAATCATTCAACACTTTCAAATTTGAGTCTCTTTTTTGTTTCATTAGTGACTCTTCCACGTTCCACTCTTCAGAAATGCGTTCAAGAAGTTCACTCTTTACGGGCTGAGTCAAATCGCCCTGATTTGCCAAGAGAATGGAAAGCACAAGACCTAAATTAGGAATATTTTTTATAATAGTTATCTCAAAATCTGCTTTGTCTTTTTTAAAGACTTGCGTAAAGACAAGTTCTACAACATAGAGTGGGATCATATATTCTTTAGCATCACCACCTTGAGCAATAACTCTTTTCAGAATAAATTCAACGTAATTGTTAAATAGGTATTCATCTTCCCTTTCTCCAGCCCCTAAAAGTAGCATAGAGAGCCAAAATGTATCACCACGTCTTGTTTGAAGGACCTGCATATAATTGACCTGATAGCCTTCATTAGCATAACTGAATGATTGCAACATTTGAATAGGGTCTAGTTCAGAACTAACTAGGCATCCATAAGCCAATCTCAAAACTTTAAAGAACTCTTCATCTAACTTAATCTGATAGTGGTTCCGATTACTATATAAACAATCGAAAAGTGCCTGTATAAGTAGTTTGCTACGATACTGTGTGATTTGCTTTATCTCCGTCTGAGTAATATAGTATAATAAAGTACTTATGTCGGCAGTCTGCACATTCCATTTTACAGGGTTTGAAAGTTCAGACATTACCTTGCCTATCACATCTACCGCTTTCTGCTCAAATTCAACGAAGCGTTTATCTTTGTCTGCATATTGGTTATACTTTTTACTGTACCATTCAGAGCAATTGCTTAATCCGAGTAGACTGGATAAGTATCCAAATGCAGTTTTTGTATATGGTTCAACGTCTTTATTCCATTCATCGATAAGACTTTTATATATTGACACATAACCGCTTTTCCGTCTCGAAATCAGATGTTCTAATCCCCGTTGTAGAGTCTGAGGTTGCTTGCTGAGAATCTGAAAGTATTTGTCACGTAACAGATACAGAATAACTTTCCGATGGATGATATTGGGTCGCTTAAGTTCTTGAAAAATGGATATTAAATCTTGGAGAGTATGAATATGATGAAGCAATGCACCCTGCAATGGAAAATACTTTATCTTTGTAAGCATTGTTACCCACATGTTGTACCGCTTGTCACGAAGAAGTAAATAGGACAAAAGGTTGATATATTCTGGTAACTCGACGTATGAACCATCATTATATGGAGTTATGATAGAAATAATTTCATCTTCGCTCATACCTGCTTTTATATACTTTTCGCAAAAGTCGTAAACCTCATTTCTATATCCAGCACATGAGCGAGTATTCTTCAGTATTGAATTAATATTTAAGTTATTTATTAGCTTCTTTAGTTTGACATCGTTTATCGTATAGCTTAAATAGAATCCATAGCCCATATTATCGCCATATTCATTGAGTTGCTTAAACTTGATGTTATCGGTATTTGCGGATAATCTCTTACCGGTTTCAAAGAAAATCAGGTTTTGGTATAATTCGCTTTTAGATGTTGAAGAAAATCGAAAGAGCTTCTTCACATCCTCATCATTAAAGTTGTATCTATCGTATTCTCCAGAAATGATTTTCTGAACGCAGGATTCGAATAAATCATTCTGCTCCACTTCAAAGGTTTCACTTTGATACGTACTTAAGGCTTCAGCGAGTTTTATTCTATTGGATAGCATGGATTCTGTAGTGGTACAGAATACGTATTGAAGATATTCTTTGATATTCATCGTCTGCTAGTTTTATATGCCCTAAGGCTATTGTCCAATGTTTGATATTTTACAAAATGGTCTTCTATAATTTTTTTATCCTCCTCTTCAGTTAGCAGAAGCATTCCATGATATTTTCTCGAAGTTTGTTGAGAATCCAAAGAACTACCTATCAGATAATAGTCTGTATCGTCAATAATTAAATATCTATCATGCCAAAGAGGTATTTGTTGTTCCAGTCTTACACCTCGTTCTCTATATGATATTATGCTCAAACTATAGGTACTAATATTTTTCTTTATAACATTAATAATATTGTCAGCAAATAGTTTTATATCTTCCTCACTATATCCAGTCGTTATTATGCCTATTTTAATATTCTCTACATGAATGCATTCAAAAACTCTTGTTGCATCTGGCTCACAAGCATATGGATCAAGGATGCAAATGTTTTTTTTAGCTTGAGTAAGAACTTTCTTGTAGAATACAGGATTATGAAAAAGTGAGGCATCATGCAGGACATAATTTTTTCCTGGTCTGCATGGTTCCGCAAGAGGAACTGTCCCATATAAATTGATTTTTGCCATACTATATCATTTCTGTTAGCTCATCGTTATTCCACCAATATTCGGCAGTCTGAATCATCTTGTTGGCGTATGCCTGTGGCACTCGGATGAGTGTTGTAGCACGAACACCAAACTCGTTTAAAGAGCAACCTAACATCCACATCTTTTCATCTGTTATAATGAAACGGTCATGAAGAGCGGCTTTGCCTTTCATTACCCTACAAGCGATACGTGTTCCAATCCGCTTATTGTGATCTTCTATAACTTGCTTCAATTCGTTTAGTTCACTCGTATTATTCTTCTCCTTGCTAGATATAATCCGAACATCGAGATCGAGTCGTTTGATGGGTGTTATATAATCAACAAATGAGTTTATATTAAAGAAGATATCGCCTATATAGCAGGTTTTACGAGCACCATTCAAGATACGTAATATGCATTCCTGGGCCTTTTGCCGATTTTCTTGCTGATGTTCTTTGTCGCCATCGAAGAAGACGAAGTCAAGCGATTTTTCAAATTTATCGTAATTATATTCCTCCGATGTCCCAAATAGTGTATGTATCTCGTCTGCTCCTATATGACTATTAGCTGCATTTGAATATTTCTCTACAATTCTCACGTTGCCTTGTTTATCGTGATATTCTATCCGCTTTTCCGCTACATCAATATCGCAAAATATTTTGTGAACAAAGGTGATATTAGTATATTCGTCAATAAGTATGTCATCATGGTCGTAAACGTCGATATCTAGCGAATGAAATTTGTTATCAAATATGAAATGAGAGAGGAAAGCGCATTGAGTATTTCTTACATATTGACCTACTGTCTGTCGATCACTATTGTAGGCCTTAATTCGGAAGGTTAATAATTCCTTACGGTTCGGGCGATAAGCTATTCGACAATATATCCCAGAAGCATTGGAATCTTCAACCAACTCTATTTGACGATAGATTGGATTGTATGCTGTAAATACATAACTTCCATAGAAATTACTATGTAATGTTAAATCATATCCAAGATGTATTGTTGACAAATCCTTAATTTGTTTTCTTAGCTTTGTGTTACCAGCAATGCTTGACAAAATACAGTTCTTTGGTAACCTTTCAGGTTTGCAATAATTGATATATGCTGCACATTGGCGTTTAGGTAGCATATCAACAAGTTCATGGCATTTATCGTGTTCTTCATGCAATGGAATGAGTACACTTTGCTTGGGATTATCTACTGCCCATTGGAAATTGGTAATGTCTGTTTTTATGATATTCCCGTCTATAACCATATTTTCCCATGGCTTTGTTAGCATCTCTTCTGTAAATACAACTCTATCAATAGAGAGAAAGATTTTATCTTCACTACCGGGGGCTTTTTTGTCAAATTTACAAAACGGCTTGTTCTCCTCCAATGGGTACGCATCAAAATCAGCCATGTCTGGCAGAACAGCCTCTAATAATGTGAACAAATTATAGAAATTTTCTCCTCGCTTGATAAGAAACGCAAAGCGCCTGATTTCCTGCCCTATGTATGAAGCAATGGAATAATTCATAGTTTGGTTAGCGTTTATATAATTACCCATTTTATACCTTAGTTTTTTTACTATATAATCTTAAGCATATCAAAATAAGACAATCTTCATACTTTAATAGATACCGTTTGATTATCCAGCACCAGCCATAAATATCATTTATTTGATTTCTCAATTCTGTATTAATTATCTGCAACATCAACAAACACCTTTAAACTGTCAATAAACTCACATCAACGTCAGGAATGATAACGTCAGCAAGTTTGTCGTTAACAAGGAATCCCATGTATAGCGGAATAGTAAGTATATCTCCCTCGCGTCCAACATTATATTGTCCTAGCTTGATTGCATTTTTAACATGATATACGTTCTTGTTTTTAAGAACTGTAGTCATGCTTTTTGACTTACCTGTTTTTGCTTTAATTTCAAGGATAACACATTCGCCTTTGAATCTTACCAGAAAGTCCAATTCAAGCCCGCTGTCCTTATGGAGATAATATAGTTTTTGACCTGATTTACTTAGAAAATCAGCCATCAGATTCTCAAAAATAGCTCCTTTGTATCCAAGAAGATTACCCTTTAAAATATCCGCCTGAGTGCCATAGTCGAGCATTGCCACAAGGAGACCTATATCGGTAGTGTACACTTTGAAACAGTCCTTGATGGAATTTCCCTCTAACGGCAGTTCCGTGGTTTGTATGTTATAGCATCTACGTACAATCCCGGCATCCTCCAGCCATTGAATACTACCAATGTATTGAGAAGACCTTCCTCCCTTTTTTACAACTGAATACTGGAATTTCTTGTTTTCTTTAGCCAATTGCTTCGGAATAGATTCAAAACATTCACGGATATTGGGTTTGTCTGCATCATCTGCATATTTGACCATATCCTCTTCGTATTCGGCAATAAGATTTCGCTGTAACTTATATATTAGTTCGATATTCTTAGTCTCAAGGAAACAATTCACCACTTCCGGCAAACCTCCAACAATGACATATCTGTATAGCAGCTCCATCATGGCCTTATGAACCCCCTCGGGAACAACCATCTCGTTCTCAAAGCATGATTTTACAGAATCAATAACCGCCGGACTGATACCGTTTGCCCATAGGAACTCTTCAAAATCCAACGGGTACATGTCTATCACGGTTTCGTATCCGACAGGAACTGAATCTTGTCCTATATCTTCTTTCTTTTTATTACTTTGGCCGTAGCCTTTTACTCCCAAAAGAGAACCAGTGGCGATAACATCGAAACGCCCGTCTATATGGAATGACTTCAAGGCAGTCCTTGCTTCCTTACATTCTTGAATTTCATCAAGGATAATGCAAGTTTTCCCTTCGATAAAACGACTGCCTTTAATCAAAGCAGAGAGATTGAGAATGATGGTGTCAACATCTATATTGCCAGTAAAAGCAGACTTCTTGTCTGGCTCAAGAATGAAATTCATATAGACCACGCTATCATAATTCTCTCTTGCGAATTTCTGGACAATATATGTCTTTCCGCATTGGCGTATACCTTTTATCACCAGAGGCTTTCTGTCCTCAGACTGTTTCCAGTCGGCTAAATATGTTTCTATTTTCCTTTTAAGCATGGCACAACTTTATTCTTCAATGACAAAATTACACTTTTTCTAGCGAATAAATCAAGGTTTGATGCATTTTTTCAAGCGAATAACATCTGTTATCTCACACTTTTTCCAGCGAATCAGAGTTTCTTTATACACTTTTCCATCAAAATTGAGGCTTGAGAACTACACTTTTCCATGTAATCATCAACTTTACTTTATCCCCGTATTCATATATACGCCTAATAAAGTAAAGTCAGAACAAAGGGAAGAAAAGAGATAGCTGCGCCAGACGAACCAAATCCGATTTACAAAAATCCCAAAATAACACCACCTGTTTTTTCTTTTGGCTGCAAAATCTTCGTGAGTGCATCTTGTTTTAGTTAACATCAGTTGGTGAAAATTCTACTTATTTTTGTACCTTCGCAACGGATAGAAAACAGGTGGACTTCAGACGGGAAAACTCCATTTTCCCGTTGGTTCTAATTCGAGAGGAAAGAGTGGAAAAATGTACGGTTTCGGGCCTGAAAAACAAGCGAGAAAAGGCTTTTCTACCGTTTAAACCATAACTCTTTTATATTCAAGTTGTTCGGCATGCTGCATCGAAAATTCCGTCCCCAGAATGTCCCCGACACACTTCACATCATACACAACTATCTAAACATCAATAATATGAGCAATTTCAGTATTTTCTGCATCGACTTTTGCAGCATTTAAAGTATTGTGAATAAA